>FAXA01000030.1_pt1:0-15000 | contig 26382 bp, 21 predicted proteins | sample 734441 | NCBI WGS metagenome assembly FAXA01 (sample SAMEA3597868, study PRJEB11362) | hydrothermal vent metagenome | biome: marine hydrothermal vent biome; feature: marine hydrothermal vent; material: ocean water | place: Atlantic Ocean | collected 2010-09-19/2010-10-04
CGTTTGGTGGCTAAGGACGGAGACTTAGTGGTAGGTTGGGCAGCGCTCAGCCCCGTATCGTCTCGCAACGCCTACTCCGGAGTCGCCGAAGTCAGTGTTTATGTCACCAAGAAATTTCGGGGACGGGGCAACTCCAGCTGAATCACCTGGTCTCAGCCTCAGAATCCGCCGGGGTCTGGATCTTGCAATCCAGCATCTTCGTGGAGAATGAGGCAAGTATAGCCATCCACGCCGCCTGCGGGTTCCGGTCTGTAGGCACCCGCGAGCGGATCGGTTGCCTTTATGGTCAATGGCGCGACACCCTATTGATGGAACGCCGCAGCAACGTCATTGGGGCTTAGTATTTCTTGGGCGCCCTCCTCGTGATCTGGGACTTTCTTCGACTGGTATTCAGTCGATATTCACTATCAAATCGCGCATGAAGACGCGTGTTAGAATATACCCTACCGCAAGCCTGCCGCCCATTCAAGCAATTTGGGCGCAATTGACGTTACTAAACACTCACGGAGGATGCAGGAATGACCGCCCCCAAACGAATGAAATTCGGTGTCTTCATGGCACCATTCCACCGCGTGGGGGAGAACCCCACACTGGCCTTGGAAAGGGACCTGGAGCTTCTCCAATGGTTGGATACCCTCGGCTTCGACGAGGCCTATATCGGCGAGCACCACAGCGCTGGTTGGGAGACCATCGCATCGCCAGAGATGTTCATGGCCACCGCCGCTGAGCGCACTCGCCACATCCGATTGGGCACCGGCGTAACCAGCCTGCCCTACCACCATCCTTTCATGGTGGCCAACCGGATGGTCCTCCTCGACCATCTAACCCGAGGCCGGGTGATCTTAGGTTGCGGCCCAGGCGCCCTTGCATCTGACGCGTTGATGCTGGGCATAAAACCCGAAAGACAGCGGGCGATGATGGAAGAATCGTTGGACGCCATCATGCGGCTCATGTCCAGCACCGAGCCTTACACGGTCAAGACCGATTGGTTTGAAATGAACGATGCCGTCCTCCAACTGCGGCCATATCAGGATCCCGTCGTCCCGGTAGCCGTAGCCTCGGTGGAATCGCCTGCGGGAGTCACGCTAGCCGGCAAGCACGGGGCATCGGTCCTGTCCCTGAGCGTGCCCCGGGACACCATCCGCAAAACATCGCTTGCCGAGCTGTGGTCCATCGCTGAAGAAACGGCGGCCGAACACGGCAAGGAGATGCACCGGGAGGATTGGGGCATCGTGATGGGCATGCACTTGGCCGAGAGTAAAGAGCAGGCGTTCAATGACATCCGGCAAGGCTCCGGCAATATCGTCACTGAATATTTTGGCGAAACCCTGGGCAACCCGGTACCCGACGTTCCCAGGGACCAGATCGTTGACTATATGGTTGACCACAACCAGTGGATCGTCGGAACTCCCGACGACTGCATCGCCGGCATCGAACGGCTCCAAGAGATCTCTGGCGGCTTCGGTAAATTCATGATCCGGGTTGAGGACTGGGCTCCGCGTGACAAGATTCACCGCAGCTACGAGTTATTGGCCCGATACGTCATGCCCCATTTCCAGGGCAGCGTGCAGGGCATCGAGATTTCTAGGGACTGGGCCAGTGAGCGCCGAGAGGCACTACAGGCTAACCGCTACGTTGGCATCAAGTCAGCCACCGACCGGTTCGACGCCGCCAGGAAGTAGCTGACAGCGGTCAGCCTTCGGCTTCTCTAGAGATGGAAAAGGCGTCCCGTATCATCGGGACGCTTTTTGGTTGGATCTATGGTGTCCATCGGTTCGTAGAATACTCTGAGGTCTGTTATATTTTTCTTAGTCGAAATTTAGCAGCCGTTCTCTTAGCGAATGAGGCAGCCCTTATGCGCAAAACAAAGATCATGGTCACGATCGGCCCGTCATCCAGGGACCCCAAGAGGCTGGACCAGCTCATCAGCCAGGGCATAGACTGCGCCCGTCTGAATTTCTCCCATGGCACGTTGGACGAACACGCCGAAGTGATCGACAACATCAGGCGTCTTTCCAAGGAACACAATCGGCCGGTGGCAATCCTTCAAGACCTTGGCGGTATCAAGCTGCGCCTCGGTACTTTGAATGAGCCCGTGCTTCTGAACCCCGGTGACACTATCAGCCTGGTCCCGGAGCATGAAACCAACGAGCCAGGTGTGCTTCCATTCCCTCAGTCGGGGGCATTCCGGCACATCGCGGCGGGCCATAACATTTTCATAGCCGACGGTACGGTACGACTGACCGTCACTGCATCCAGCCATTCTCGAGTCGATGCCATCGTCCAGTCTTCTGGGGTTGTGTCGTCTTACAAAGGAGTGAACCTGCCCGGTGTGCCCATAGATGACCCAGTCTTGACCGAGCAGGACAAGATAGCCCTTCAATTCGGTGTCGAGCACGGCGTCGATTGGGTCGGATTGTCTTTCGTGCGCACGGCTGAGGATATCCTCTACGCAAGGGAGCATCTGAACGCCGCCGGGAGCAAGGCCCTTGTGATGGCCAAACTGGAGCGCGGCGAAGGTGTCGACAACATAGACACGATCCTTCCCGAAGTTGACGGCATCATGGTGGCCAGGGGCGATTTAGGTGTGGAGATTCCCATGGAACGGGTGCCCCTTGTTCAGAAGCAATTGGTGAAGAAGTCCAACGATGCAGGCAAGGTGTCGGTCATCGCCACCCAGATGCTCTGGTCCATGGTTGTTGCCCCGGCGCCGACCAGGGCTGAGATTTCAGACGTGACAAACGCCGTCCTAGACGGCTGCGATGCCGTAATGCTCTCCGACGAGACGGCGGTCGGAGAACACCCGCTCGCGGCCTTTCAGATGGCCGATGCCACGGTAACGGAAGCCGAGACTATCTACCCGTATTTCAGCGACCTGAACTCGAGAGACCGCACCCAGGCGATTACATCCGCCGCGGCGCGGCTGGTCCACTCTCTCAGTTCCAAAGCTGTGGTGGTGACCAGTACTGGGCGAGCAGCATTCGAGTTGTCCAGGTACCGGCCCAACACCAATATCGTGGCCTTTTCCCATGATGGCGCTGTCCTTCAGAAGTTGTGCATGGGGTGGGGAATCCGGCCGGGTGGCGTCATCCCTCCTCAACAGGACGTCGCCGGACTGGTGGCATTGGTGATTCAGGCAGGTCTGGATGGCGGGACTATCGAAAAGACCGACGTCGTCACCATCGTCCACGGGTTCTCGCCGGGGGTTTCGGGCACCACCAACGCCGTACAGGTGTTGGACATGAGAGAATATCTGACCCATGTCAACGAAGAGCGTGCCGCCGCTGCCCAGAGTCCTTGAATCTCTCAACTAAGGAACAAGCCGTCGTAGCGATTCTCGCTGCCGCCTTTGCCCTGGTCTTTTTGGCCGCCTGCTCGACCGCAACAAAACTCGCCACCAAGGCAGCGCCGCCCACCGTCGAACCGACGGCGACTCCCGTGCCCACTCCTACGGCTACAACCATACCCTACAGAGACTTCGCCAATGCGGAAATCTCGCCCGCCGACCCTGAGCGGCTGGCCCAATTAACCAAGTTATTTTCGTTGGTACCCGAGAGTTTCAATTCGGCGGTTTTCCTGGACCTGGAATCTCTGAAATCCAACGAGAGTCTGGCCGACCTGATCAATCCAAAGATACTTGGGATAGATGTGGCCTTGCCTTCAATCGCCTCCGGGCTGGTTAGCCGGATCGCGGTTGCCGCAGACACTCAGAACCGCAGCTTGGTCACCCCATTCCAAAGTGAATTCTCCATCGGTGACATGCTGCGTTTGGCCGGTGGCTTCGGCATCAATCTGGGCGGAGACGGGCCAACTTCCTATGAGGGACATGATGTTTGGGGCATCAATGCCTTCGGAACTGTCCTCGCGATGGCAGCGGCTGACGATACCACGGGCGTAGCGGCGGCAGGGCAAGCAATCGCACCCGATGATGCAAGAGCCCTGGCCGAAGCGTCTCTTGATGCTTTTGATGGACGGTCCGCAACTCTGCTAGATACGCCAGGTCTGTCTGGCCTGTTGGCAGACGTGCCGTCCGGCTTCGCGGCAGCGGTGCTCTCCGGATGCAGCACCGTACCTTTATTCGATGACATCCAAGAGTTGCCCGGCCGCATTGGCGAAGGAAAACCGGTCTCAAGGTTTCGATGACCTTGGGGTGCGCCAGGAAGGTCGGAATTTGAGGATACGGTTGATCGTCGGCCTACCCAAATTCGCCGAAGTATTTCAGTTGTTAGCCCCAAACAACTAGTTCTCCATCGGTCAGTCAAAATCCCTTCAGCGCCGCTTTGTCATTCCGAGGCGTCAGCCGAGGAATCTCATTTCTAAATTACCAACACGTGCTGAGATCAATGAGACCCCTCGCTCCACCCAGGGCGACATTTGAGAGGCTCAGTATTGGGCGGAACCCAGATTGGGATGATGACGTAGTTCTTTCCTAGCGGCGTGGGAATGCTAGGGTGGGGGCGATTTCTGCGGGTAACGCGCTGTTGAAAGCGACTAACCCTGTTCGGGCAGGGAATGGGGAAGCGAAGTCTCGCCCATAAGAAAGAGGTCTATCGCGCGGGCGGTCTCTCGTCCCTCCGCTATGGCCCAGACCACCAAAGACTGGCCCCTAGCGGCATCCCCAGCAGCAAAGAATTTAGAGACGCTGCTCATGCGGTTTCCGTCAATAGCGACGTTGCCTCGGGCGTCCAATTCCACGCCAAGTTGGTCCAACATGCCGTCGGGCTCGGGATGCAAGAATCCCATAGCAAGCAAAGTCAGTTCGGTTTCAATCTCAAACTCGCTGCCGGGAATCTCTTCCATGGTCGGCCGGCCACCATTAGCCCCTTCCTTCCACTCAACCTTTACCCCATGGAGCTTCTCCAATTTCCCGTCGCTTCCAGTGAAGGACTTAGTCAGCACGGCATAATCGCGGATGCCGCCCTCTTCATGTGCCGGTGATGTCCGGAGAATCAACGGCCATTGGGGCCAGGGATTGTTGGAGGGCCGCTCATCGGGCGGTTCGGCCAGCAGCTCGATCTGGTGCACCACTTCGGCGCCCTGACGATGAGCCGTGCCAAGACAGTCTGCGCCGGTGTCACCGCCGCCCAGAATCACCACCCGTTTGCCCTCGGCATCAATCCGCTCGTCGGCGGGTATCTCCTCCCCAGACAACACCCGGTTCTGCTGGGAGAGGTAATCCATCGCCAGATGAACGCCGTCCAACTCACGGCCAGGAACCTCCAGTTCCCTAGCCTTGGTTGATCCGATGGCCAAGCATACGGCATCGAATTCGGAGAGCAGGCGGTCGACGGGATAGTCCACGCCAACGTGGGTGTCGGTCAGAAAAGTGATGCCTTCAGCGGCCATCAGGTCGACGCGGCGCTGAACAACGGATTTTCCTAACTTGAATTCGGGAATTCCCAGAACGAGCAGTCCGCCAATGTAGCCGGCGCGCTCAATGACTGTCACCAAGTGTCCGGCGCGGTTCAATTGCTGGGCGGCGGCCAGGCCCGCCGGGCCAGAGCCGACTACGGCAACTTTTTTTCCGGTCCGGTTGGCTGGCGGCTCAGGCTTGATCCAGCCGTTCTCGAACCCCCGGTCAACAATCTCTTTCTCGATGTACTCGATGGTGACCGGGTCCGAGTTGATGCTCAGGACGCAACTGGCCTCGCAAGGCGCGGGACAGATGCGGCCGGTGAATTCGGGGAAATTGTTGGTGGACAACAGGATCCCTAAAGCCCCTTCCCAATCGCCCAGGTAGACTTGGTGGTTGAAATCGGGGATCACGTTCCCCAAGGGGCAGCCCATATGGCAGAAGGGCACCGCGCAATCCATGCAGCGTGAACCCTGCTCTTTGGCGCGTTCTTCGCCCCAGGGCTGGTAAAGCTCCCGGTAGTCGCCCTTTCTTTCCGCTACCGATCGCCGTTCGGGGGGTTGCCGGCCGGAATCCATGAAGCCTGTCGGTTTACCCATTGCCGACCGCTTCCAGTTCCCGCTCCGTACCCTCCTCGGTCCTGCGCTTCCGCTCTTCCAGAACCCGGCGGTAATCTCTTGGCATGATCTTTTTGAACCGCTTTAAAGCTGCATCCCAATCGGCCAGTATCTCGGTCGCCGGAGTGCTGCCTGTGTACTTCTTGTGGTCTTCGATCAGCCCTTTGAGAATCCCGATGTCTTCGGGATCGGTTACCGCCTCCATGTCGGCCATGCCGTCATTGAAGGAGATTCCGAGACAGTCTTCTTTGTCATAAACGAAAGCGATTCCGCCGCTCATGCCTGCGCCGAAGTTTCGGCCCGTGGGGCCAAGAATTACGGCCACGCCGCCGGTCATATATTCGCATCCGTGGTCTCCCACGGCCTCAACTACAGTTTTTACGCCACTGTTACGAACGCAGAACCGTTCACCGGCGATGCCCCGGATAAACACTTCACCGCCGGTGGCCCCGTACATGGCCACGTTGCCGATGATGATATTCTCCTCGGCCACGAATGTCGCATCGGGATGGGGTTGCACGACGATGCGGCCGCCCGACATTCCCTTGCCCATGTAGTCGTTGGTGTCGCCAAGCAGGTTGATATTTATGCCCCGGGCCAGGAAGGCGGCGAAGCTCTGTCCAGCGGAACCGGTCAACTTGATATTTATCGTGTCTTCTGGGAGTCCATCTTCCCCGAAAGCCTTGGCAATCTTGCCACTGAGCATGGCGCCCACGGTCCGGTTGGAGTTATGGATCGGCAGGTCGATGTTAACGGCCTTCCCTTTATTCAACGCCGGCTGAGACTGGGCGATCAATTGGTGGTCTAGGGCCTTTTCCAGGCCGTGGTCCTGTTCTCGGTCACAGTAGACGGGCTCGCTTGGGTCCGCTGACTCTTGGCAGTGCAGCAACCTAGAGAAGTCCAACCCTTGGGCCTTCCAGTGATCCTCCGCGTCCATGTAATCCAGAACGTCCGTTCGGCCGATCATCTCGGCAACGGTCCGGAATCCGAGTTCGGCCATAATCTCCCGCATCTCTTCAGCGACGAAGGTGAAGTACGAGACTAGGTGCTCAGGCTTTCCGGTAAACTGTTTGCGTAATTCAGCGTCCTGGGTCGCGATACCAACCGAGCAGGTGTTCATGTGACACTTGCGCAGCATGATGCAGCCGCTGACCACCAAAGCCGAGGTGGCGAAACCAAATTCTTCCGCGCCCAATAGCGTGGCGATGGCCGCGTCTCGGCCGGTCTTCATTTGGCCGTCGGTCTGCAGCACTATCCGGCTCCTGAGTCCGTTGGCCACCAAGACCTGTTGGGTCTCGGCAACGCCCAGTTCCCAGGGCAGTCCCGCGTGCTTGATGGACGACTCGGGAGACGCGCCGGTGCCACCGTCATGGCCGCTGATCAGAACCACGTCCGCATGACCCTTGGCCACACCGGCCGCGATAGTGCCTACGCCGACCTCCGCCACTAGCTTCACGTGGATCCTGGCGTCGGGGTTGATGTTCTTCAGGTCATAGATCAACTGGGCCAAGTCTTCGATCGAGTAGATGTCGTGATGGGGCGGCGGCGAGATCAACTCGACACCAGGGGTGGTCTTCCGCACCCAGCCGATGTATTCATCGATCTTGTGGCCCGGCAACTGTCCGCCTTCACCGGGTTTGGAGCCCTGCGCCATCTTGATCTGCAGATCTGTGGCGTTGATCAGGTAATTCGGGGTTACGCCGAACCGGCCTGAAGCAACCTGCTTGACGGCGCTGCTTCGAGAATCACCGTTCTCGTCCACAATATAGCGGTGGTAGTCTTCCCCGCCCTCGCCCGTGTTGCTGCGGGCAGCCATCCGGTTCATGGCGATTGCCATGGTCTCGTGAGCTTCCCGGCTGATTGAGCCCAATGACGCGGCGCCCGTAGCGAACCGTTTCACGATCTCCGCGGCAGATTCCACTTCGTCGATGGCGACCGGAGTCCGGTCCTGCTTGAATTTCAGCAGTCCCCGCAACGTGGCCAACCTCTTGGTCTGGTCGTCGGAGTGGCGGCTGAACTCTTTATATGCGTCCCAATCGTTGGTGCGAGCGGAGTGCTGCAACTTAGCGATGGCGTCTGGATTCCACTGGTGGACTTCCTCGCCTCGCCGCCATTGGTAAGCGCCACCCTGTTGTAGGTCTTGTTGCGCTGCAATATCAGCCGAGCCGAAGGCCCGGTCATGGCGGTCCGACGCTTCCCGCTCCAGGCCGTCCAGACCGATTCCACCCACCCGTGACGGAGTCCAGGTGAAGTATTCTTCGATCAGTTCTTGGCTCAGCCCAACTGCTTCAAAGATCTGCGCGCCCCGGTAGCTCTGCACCGTGGAGATGCCCATCTTGGACATTACTTTCAGCACGCCCTTTTCGTTGGCTTTGATGAAGTTCGTCTGTGCGTAATCAGGTTTGGTCCCGTTGACCTGTCCAGTCTCGGCCAGGTCCCGGACGGTAGCCAATGCCAAGTACGGGTTTATGGCGCCGGCGCCGTAGCCGATCAGCAATGCAAAGTGGTGGACTTCTCTGGCGTCGCCTGACTCCAAGACCAGAGCGGCCTTGGTGCGGGTGCCTTCTCTGATCAGATGATGGTGGACTGCTGAGACCGTCAGCAAACTGGGTATGGGCGCCCAGCGGCTGTCTGCGCCGCGGTCGGTAAGTACGATTATCGAGCAGCCGGACTCTATAGATTTGGAAGCCTGTTCCCGAATCCCGTCCAACGCTTTCTTGAGGCCGCCTTCTCCGGCCTCCCGGTCATACAGCGCCGATATTGTGCCGGAACGCAATCCATCTAGGTCCAACCCTTTTATCTGGGTCAATTCCGAGTCGGATATGATTGGAGACTTCAGCCGCAACTGACGGCAGTGTTGCGGGGTTTCCTCGAACAGGTTTTGTTCTCTGCCGATAAATGTCCCAATGGAAGTGACCAACTCCTCGCGAATGGCGTCCAGAGGCGGGTTAGTGACCTGGGCGAACAACTGCTTGAAGTAGTTGTAGAGCAGTTGGTTCTGATCGGAGAGCACGGCCAGAGGAGCATCATTGCCCATGGAGCCGATGGCTTCTGTGCCGTTTTGCGCCATGACCGTAGTAAGCATCCGAATCTCTTCGATGCTGTAGCCAAACGCCTGCTGCAACCGCACGAGCTCAAACGAATCCATGGCCGGAGCTCTCGCCGCGGCCGGCAGGTCGTTGAGCGTCAATTTGTTTTCTTTCAGCCACTGGCCGTAGGGGTTCTTACCGGACAGTTTCTGTTTCAGTTCATCGTCGCCGATGATCCGGCCTTCTTCCAGGCTAACCAGGAACATGCGGCCCGGTTGCAATCGTCCCTTGAATTTGACATCAGCGGGGGACACTTCCAATACGCCGGTTTCCGAAGCCATCACTAATTTATCGTCATTGGTGACCAGATACCGGAAGGGGCGCAGTCCGTTCCGGTCCAAGAGGGCGCAAAGGGAACGGCCGTCGGATGCGACGATCATTGCCGGGCCGTCCCACGGTTCCATCAGAGAAGAATGGTACTCGTAAAAGTCCTTTCTCTCCTGAGACATGGTCTCGTGTTGGTCCCAAGCCTCGGGAATGAGCATCAGCAGGGCGTGGTCCAGGTCCCGGCCCGTCATCTGCAGCAGTTCTAGGGCATTGTCCAAACTGGCTGTGTCGCTATCGCCAGGGTTGGTGACCGGTGCAATCTTGGCCATGTCGTCCCCGAACAGCGGAGACTGGAACTGTGCCTCCCGGGCATGCATCCAGTTGACGTTGCCCCTAAGGGTGTTGATCTCTCCGTTGTGGGCCAGGTACCGGTAGGGGTGGGCCAGTCGCCAGCTACCCAGGGTATTGGTGCTGAACCGTGAGTGGACGAGCGCGAAGGCGCTGACCAGGTCTTCGTCTTGCAGGTCCAGATAGAAATCAGCTATCTGGTGGGCCATGAGCAGGCCCTTATATACCATGGTGTTGCAGGACATGCTGCAGATGTAGAACTGGTCGGCCTGGTCTTCAGTCAGACCTGAATCATTGACTGAATGTTCCAGTGTTTTCCGGACCACGAAGAGCTTCCGCTCCAGGTGCGCGGCATCTTTGATGTCCGGGCCCATGCCGATGAACACCTGGGCGATGTTGGGACAGACTTCCCGGGCGTCTTTGCCGATCTTGGAATGGTCGAGGGGCACCTCACGCCAGCCCAGAACTTTCAGGCCTTCAGCTTCGACGGCCTTTTCGATCAGGCCACGGCAGTTGGTGTGGACTTCAGGTGGCATAAAAACCATGCCGACACCGTATTCACCACCGGGTGGAAGACTGATTCCGAGAGAAGCGGCTTCGCGCTCAAACAACTTTACGGGCGTTTGGATGAGCATACCTGCGCCGTCGCCGGTTTCCGGGTCTCGCCCGGCGGCGCCACGATGTCCCAGGTTGATCAGCACCTGCACACCTTCGTCGATGATCTGGTGCGTCTTCTGACCCTTGATATTGGCGACAACGCCTACGCCGCAAGCATCGTGTTCTTGCTCGGGCGAATAAAGTCCTTTTTTAGCTAGTTCTTTTAAAGGGTCCATCAGCCGATAACCTATCTATTCAATACCCATCAATAACGTTAGGGGCATTAGCAGCGCGGCCATCCCAGAAACACAAAACCGCCGCTAGGCGCGGCGTAAGCACAACTCTCCCTGTCAAACAGGGCCGCAAAATGATTTTGTTAAATATATCACAATATCAAGAACGCACAAGGCCCACGGCGAAAATGTCGCGTGCCTGGAGCTTGCTTCCAGTCCGTGGGATTACCCTCAACCGTATTCATGGGTGATTTTAGCATCCTCGGCTGAATCAGGCTCAAATGATGGATATTACGAGATAAAATGGACGATTATCTATAATTTTAGTTGCCGTATTGCCGAAAACAGATACTTCTATACGTTTACAGTAACCGCCTTTTCTTGGTCATTCGGTGGTTTGGAGAAATGCAAGGAGCGTCCCATCTGAATGGGACGCCCTGATGCCTCTTGGACTAGACCCGGCCACGTTCAGGTTAACAGGTGAATCGCTCCGGCCCGTTCACGCCGGCAAGCGCCTCGAAGAATAAGGCCAGCTCCCCTGGGCTCACTCCGTTCATGGTGTGCAGATGGCCCCAGGCAGCGATAGCAACCTGACCATCCGCGATCCGGTCGTACGGGCGAGCCACGCCCCAATCGTCAAACAATTCAATGTCCTCCAACGCATCCCGGAGTCCCGTCACCTGGGCTGGGTTGGTGAAGTTGTAACTCACTACTATGTTCCCGTGCTCCAGGTTGTGGACGATACGCTCATCTGGGAGGTCTTCGGTGTAAAACCCGCAGGAAGCAGGCTTGGACCAGTGCTCGCCGGAAGTCGGTGGGGCATCGCTGTATCCCACTTTTTGGCCCTCGGGCACATGGCTGACGCTCTGCAGGATTGGGACTGGCTGCCCGATCGCGGTCGATATGACTCTGATCTCGGGTGTCCCCGGGGGTGTGCCACCGAATGTCTCTATGCTGGCCGGGGATGTCAGGTCGCTGAAAAGGTCTGGGATATCCGCTACGGGCACCGCTATCTCGATGGTTAGCCGGCTTCCGTCCCGGTCAATTATTAGTCCTTCCAATAGTCCGGCCGTGTCCGGATCTGGCAAGAACCCGGAGGCGAGAGCGGCGATTCCATCGATGAACCCTTCCAACGATTCCGCTGCATCTTCATCGTTGAATTCCATGGTTACTTTCAGGTTGAGAGAATCGCCATCCAAATCGCCCCCCAGTCCCACGATATCCAGCGCTGAAATGAAATCCAAAGAGATTGGGAGGTCTCCTAACTGGGAGATGGAGCCCAGACCAGCATCCTCGCCCAAGTCAGCTGGAACCTTCAAAGCAAAGCCGAATATTCCGCTGTAAAGGTCGTTTAAGGCATCGATGAGGGAGTTCGATGCGGGGTCGGCATCTCCAACCGTTATGTCAATGATATCGTTGATGGCCCCGCCGGCCCCAACCGCGAACGTAGAGCTATCTAGGACGCTCAATGCAAATTCGTCCGCATCGCCTGCCGGATAGTAAACGTTGCTTCCTTTGTAGACCTGTTGCACCAAATCTTCGCCGGAGACCGATTCCAATCCGGTTATCAGCGAAGCCTCGTCGAAACTGCCGTGCAGCAAAATCGCGCAATACTCAACATCATCGTCATCCGTAATCTCCCCAAAAAAATCGGCCCTGCTGATGTCCTCGAACAACCCACCGGTCTGAAACTGCTCAATTTTGAAAAATTTACCGATTCCATCATCGTCTTCGGATGACCCCGATGAGAGCATCTCTACAAGCTCATCCACGCCAAAATCGAAGGCTTCTAAGGCTTGGTTAGCCGCGACACTCCCTACAACATTGGCCCTCTGAGGCACCAAACTAACGGCGCTGCCGTCACCATCACTGCCCCTATCACCACCGCATGCGATGGCGAGAATCATCAGCAATAGTCCGGCAGCCAAAGTCGTTCGCTTGATCGATCGGGAGATGCCCATATATTCCTCTTAGTTTCTATACCAGGCCCTAGGGAAAATACGTTCTTGCCGGTGTTCTGGATTGTTTCCCGCCGTACTCATTGGTCATTGACCAGGCTAACGACCCCTGTCGATTAACACAATCCAGAAATCAAACTATTTACCCGGAATTTACGGAATGAACGGCCTTTTTCAATACGGTTTATTGACCCTGTTCCACGCCTGGCCTATACTCGATTTAGCAGTTCGCAAACGACAATAGCCTATAAGGGATTCGGAGGCAAAATTCTGGAAGTCCAGCAATTGGAACCGTCGGAAGTCGCTCGCTTGATCGTCGAGGTTGCCTCAGAAAAACTTGCCGCCGACATCGTCATGCTGGACCTGCGGGGTCTGGCTTCTTTCACCGATTACTTCGTGGTCATGTCCGCAGACTCTTCACGGCTGATTCAGGCCTTGGAAGAAGACATCGCCACCACCATGAAGCAGTCCAACCTGTCCATTCACCGCCGGGAGGGGACCGCGGCCTCAGGATGGGTATTGATGGATTGTAGCGACGTTATCGTCCACATATTTTCGCCCGAGGAACGGGAATTCTTCGGCCTGGAGAAGCTCTGGGCCCGGGCCCCTCAAGTAGTGAGGGTCCTCTAAGCCGAAACTTCCCATCCGGTAATCAAAGTGAAGGGCACGGTTGTACCGTGCCTTTTGTGTTTTCTTAAGCCCCCTAAACATAGAAGAGGGCAAGGCGATTTTTGTAGGCGCGGGTTATTCAACCCGCCTCGTGCGCCTTAATCCTAGATACGGATGTCCCCGCAGACCTCGGAGATCACTCTTTGATCCAGCCGTCATTGGCCCGGGTGTAGTCAAGTAGTTCTCCGGTTCCGAAGAATAGGGCCAATTCCCTTTCGGCCGATTCCCGGCTGTCAGACCCGTGCACAAGGTTGCGGCCGATGTCCAGGGCCAAGTCTCCCCGGATGGTCCCCGGAGGAGATGTTGTTGGGCTAGTCTGACCCATGGTGTTCCGCACTGCTTCCACTGCGTTTTCGGCTTCCCAGGCCATTGCCACTACTGGACTGGATGTGATGAACGCCACCAACCCGGCGAAGAACGGCCGGTCCACATGCTCGCCGTAGTGTTGCCGGGCCAAGGCGTCGTTCACCTGCATCAATTTCATACCCACCAATTTAAGTCCGCGGCGTTCCAGACGGCTGATGATCTCTCCGATCAGGCCGCGCTGAACTCCATCGGGTTTTACCAGCACCAAGGTGCGCTCCATTCGTTATTCCTTCGCGAACTCCCGTTCGTCTTATTGAATTATTGGATTCTGGGTTATTGGATTTTCATGTCCGGGTGCTCGCTGAGTCCTCCAGCTTGAAATGGACTCCTCGGGATTCCATGTCCCACATGAATGGTGCCGGGTCCATCGCCTCGGGCGGATACACTCCGGGACCGGGCAATTCTCGTTCGACCAGTAGTCCTGCGCCGACCACCAGGCACGAAGCAGTGGCCAAGGCAATGTCTCCCTGGGGAAATGAGTAGGTCATTGTCAGTTCCGCCTCGCGGCCCTCTCGGACTCCCTTGACCCGCACTTGCCGGGGCAGTCTGCCGGGGTCAGGGCTATCGCCAGCCCGTTGTGTGCCAGCCAAAACCGCTGCCGACAATGCCGCCGGTGTAATGGAAACGCCGTCCACTTCCAGCGTTTCTTCAGAGGCGAAACCGGCATCAACAAGGCCTTTCAATGTTTCGGTCGTGTCCGGATCGGAAAAACCTCGCCACAGCGAAGCGTGTAGCAAACCCTTGAACGACATCGGGATGGTCACCGTTTCCAATCCCACGTTGTAACAACGAATGTTATCCCACGGTGCCGGGAATGCAACGTCTTGGAATTCGGACATGCCCGACGTCTGAGTCCACCTTCCCCGATCGTAGAGCAGTGCCGATTGACTGAACAGGGCCAAACGGTGACGCCAAACCGCCTCGCTGCGGTAGGAGGCATCGTTCACCATGAAGAACCGGACCTCTTCCACAATGTCCATACGGCCAGCCATGTGACGCGCCAACACATTCGTCTGGCCGGGACTGGCTCCGAGGCCCGGAAGCACTCCAACTCCACGGTGCTTCGCCAGAGAACCAAGGTACTCGGACTCGAAGACGCTCTGTAAGGTCTCCACGTCGTCGTTGATGTCGGCATAGGGGATACCGGCCTCAATTACGGTGCGCATCAGAGATAAGGTATCCCGGTTGAAGGGGCCAGTGGTGTTTAAGACTACCGATACTCCACCTAGAGACTTCGCTAGTTGGTCTTCCTGGCGGTAGTCCAATTGCCGGGCTGTGATGGGGCCTTCCAGGGTGTGTGCCAGATCGTTGGCCCGCTGCAGGTCTCGGTCAGCCACGATAACCTGCTGAAACTTGCCGCACTCCAGCGCCAGGCGAGCGGTGGCTGCGCCCATCGTGCCGCAGCCGATTATCAAGGCTGTAAAGTCGGCCATCACTACCGGACTTGGCCCCGAACGTTCCTACGACTTTGGGGCATCCGGCGACTTTGGGGTACCCGGCCGC
>FAXA01000030.1_pt1:20000-26382 | contig 26382 bp, 21 predicted proteins | sample 734441 | NCBI WGS metagenome assembly FAXA01 (sample SAMEA3597868, study PRJEB11362) | hydrothermal vent metagenome | biome: marine hydrothermal vent biome; feature: marine hydrothermal vent; material: ocean water | place: Atlantic Ocean | collected 2010-09-19/2010-10-04
TGGTGCTCCAGGGCAAACCGGGTTACGGTTGCGCCGCCCATGGAGTGCCCAACCAACGTGTATCCATCTAGTCCTAAAGCCTCCGTCGCATTGAATAGATCATCGGCGAACGTCTCAACCGAGTAATCTTCCTCGTTGAACGGGCCGTCTGATGATGCGCGGTCAGACTCGCCAGCGCCACGGTTGTTCAGGACGATAACCCTAAACCGGCCCTCGGATAGGTTCTCCAGGGTGTAACGCCAGATGGCCGCTGATGAGGCATAACCGTGGATCAACACCAACGTATCCGGGCCATGCCCTTGCTCAAAATACTGTAGCCGGACCGGGCCAGCTTGAACGAATTTCGATTCCACCGAACCTCCATTGATCGCCTTGGCGGGTATGAGTCGATATCATCCTAGCCTTTTCCAATATCAAGTGAAAGCGTTTCAACAAAATTCGACCTAGATCGTTCGGATTTTGGGGTTTGCTGCGCTCACAGCAAACTTGAGTTATCCTTACAAGCTGTAACTTTGGGGCATCCGGAGCCGCCCAGTCGGGTCGCTTTACTGGATGCGCTTGTGGAGGAAGGATGAGACTGGAAGGAAAGGTCGCTTTGATCACGGGCGCGGCCCACGGAATGGGGGCCGAAGAGGCCCGTCTTTTCGCCCGGGAAGGCGCCAAGGTAGCCATCGCCGATATCCGAGAAGACGATGCCCGCAAGGTTGAAGCGGAGATCGCCGAGGCCGGCGGCGAAGCGATGGTGCTCATGCTGAACGTGGCTCAAGAAGACCAATGGGTGAGTTCTGTGGCCGAGGTGGTGGCCCGGTTTGGCAAATTGGACATCCTGGTCAACAACGCCGGTATCAGCGGCAGCGGAGAAACCGACATCACCAGCACAGACTCTTGGGACCGGCTGATGGATATCAATGCCAAGAGCGTATTCCTGGGCATGAAACACTCTATACCGGAGATGGAGAAAGCCGGCGGCGGGGCCATAGTGAACATCTCTTCCATCTCGGGATTCGTGGGTCAAGAGACGATCCACCCCGGCTACAACGCCTCCAAGGGCGCCGTCCGATTGGTGACCAAGGCAGCCGCCGTGCAGCACGCCAAGAGCGGAATCCGGGTCAACTCGGTCCACCCTGGTATGTTGCCCCCGATGCTGACCTCTTTCCAGCGGGGCGACCCCAACCGTGAGGCGATGAACGCCATGGTTCCCATGGGACGTGAGGGCAAACCCATCGAAGTGGCCAACGCCGTGCTGTTTCTGGCGTCGGACGAGGCCTCTTACATCACGGGCACCGAACTGTTGGTCGACGGCGGGTTCACGGCGAAATAACCCGACCCAGTTATTAAAACCAGGAGCTCTTCGATGCGATTAGAAGGTAAGGTAGCAATAATCACCGGCGGCGCCCACGGCATGGGCGCGGAAGAGGCAAAACTCTTCGCGAGGGAAGGTGCCAAGGTAGTTGTCGCCGACATCCGTGAAGAGGACGCCCGCAAAGTCGAGGCCGAGATAGCCGAGGCAGGCGGCGAGGCCATGATTGTCATGCTGGACGTGAGCCAGGAAGACCAATGGGAGCAGGCCGTCGCCCAGGTGGTAGCCAGGTTCGACAAGCTGGACATCCTGGTCAACAACGCCGGCATCAGCGGTAGCGGCGAGAAAGATTTCGGCAGCACCGCAGCCTGGAATCAGCTCATGGACATCAACGCCAAGAGTGTCTTCCTGGGCATGAAGCACGCCATCCCAGAGATGGAAAAAGCGGGCGGCGGTGCCATAGTGAACATCTCCTCTATTTCAGGCATGGTCGGGCAGACTTATGTGCACCCCGGCTACAACGCCTCCAAGGGAGCGGTCCGGCTGGTGACCAAGGCGGCGGCGGTGCAACACGCCAAGAGCGGCATCCGGGTCAATTCGGTACACCCCGGGAGCATGCCTCCCATGCTGACCTCCGGAGCGAGGGGCGACGGCGGTAGCCAGGAAGCCCGGATGGCAGCCATTCCGATGGGGCGGGAAGGACGGCCCATTGAGGTCGCCAATGCCGTGCTGTTTCTAGCCTCGGACGAGGCATCCTATATCACCGGAACCGAGTTGATGGTCGACGGCGGGTTCACAGCCCGGTAAACAAACCAATTGGAGCATAAGTATGCGGTTAGAAGGAAAGGTGGCGTTGATCTCGGGTGGCGCCCGTGGAATGGGCGCTGAAGAGGCCAGGATATTCGCACGGGAAGGCGCCAAAGTAATCATCGGAGATATCTCTGAGGAAGACGGGAAAGCCGTCGAAGCCCAGATATCCGAGGCAGGCGGCCAGGCGCTATTTGTCCGGTTGGACGTTACCGAAGAGAGCGAGTGGGCCAATGCGGTGGAACAGGCCGTGTCCCACTACGGGAAGCTGGATGTTCTGGTGAACAACGCCGGCATCAGCAGCCGCGCCTTCACCGATGACACCGGTATCGACGCTTGGGACAGGATCATGGAGGTCAACTCCAAGGGCGTGTTCCTGGGAACCCGGGCCGCCGTCCCAAAGATGTTGGAGGCCGGAGGCGGGTCTATCATCAACATCTCTTCCATCATGGGCCTGGTGGGTTCAGCAGGTGGCCACCCCGCTTATAACGCGTCCAAGGGAGCGGTGCGAATCTTCTCCAAGGCCATGGCCGTCCGCCACGGAAAGGACAACATCAGGGTGAACTCGGTGCACCCGGGGTTCATGCCGCCCATGACCTCGGGCATCGCCTACGACCAGGACCAACGGCGCGGCAGTCTGGAACAGACTCCTCTGGGCCGGGAAGGGCGAATCGAAGAAGTCGCCAACGCCGTTCTGTTCCTGGCATCCGACGAAGCTTCCTACATCACCGGCGCCGAACTCGCCGTGGACGGCGGGTTCACCGCCAAGTAATTATTATGATCAATCAGTCAGGAAGGCCGACATGGGTTTCAAGGTTCTATACCACCTCACGACCAACAATCTGAAGGGCATCGCCAAGGAGGCCCAATGGGCCGAGTCCATGGGCTACGATGGTCTCTGCACCGAAGACGCGGCCCATGACCCGATGCTGCCGCTGCTCATGGCCGCCTCCACAACATCAAAAGTCACTCTTGAAACCCGTGTGGCCATCGCATTCCCACGCTCGCCCATGGTGTTGGCCTACTCGGCCAGGGACCTCCAGGACTTTTCCGGTGGGCGGTTCCGTCTGGGACTGGGTACCCAAGTAAAAGGTCATATCCAGCGGCGTTTCTCCACCGAATGGGACGCGCCGGGGCCCCGGATGCGGGAGTACGTGCAGTCGCTGCATGCCATCTGGGGAGCCTGGCAGACCGGAGAACGTCTGGAGTACCACGGCGAATACTACAACTTCTCGCTGATGACGCCTTTCTTCAGTCCTGGCAGGTCGGAACAACCCGAACCACCCGTGTTCATCAGCGCCGTGAACCCCTACAACTGCCGGGTGGCCGGTGAGGTCTGCGACGGTGTTGCGCTCCACCCTCTGACCACCCCCAAATATTTGAAAGAAGTGATCAAACCAAACATCGCCGACGGCGCGGCAAGGTCAGGCCGAGACCCCAAGTCGGTCAACCTCAGCAATTCGTCATTCGTAATCACCGGCCCAAACCAGGCGGCGATCAACGCCAACAAAGAGGCTGTCAAGAAACAGATTGCCTTCTATTGTTCGACCAGAAGCTATTCCAAGATTCTAGACGTGCAAGGCTTCCAAGACCTCGGCGTTTGGCTCCACGAAATGTCCCTAAAGCAACAATGGGACCAGATGGCGGAACTGATCACCGACGAGATCCTAGACGCCTTCGCCGTGGTCGGCGGTTACAGCGAGATTCCCGGCCTGATGAAAGAACGCTTCGACGGGATTCTGGACGAGGTCGTGCTGAATGCCATCGGCCCCGGCAGCCAAGACGAGGACGAGGTCAAGAAGGCGATAGAGGGGTTGCAGAGTTAGTTGGGATCGGACCGCACCTTGGATTGCTGATGAGGGTGGGAATCCCCCTAACTCCCCATTGTTAACGGGGGCGTTTTGGCTCTCCCGATTTAGTCCATATCTGGACGGTTTGGGGATCCGGTATCAGGCGCGGTGTGCTATACCGGCCGGCCGAACGCATCACGCCTCAGTCGCCGGGCACATTGTGGTGGCTGGTGATGCCCCACTCGCCCTTTCGACTGGCTCATTCGTTTCAATGTCCACCAACAAGAAGTCAACTGCTTCGTCGATGAAGATGATGTCGATCGACGGCAAGATTTCGATCACACCCGGTTCGGCGGTAGGCTGCGGATTGTAGGGTGAGCGGCCAACGAGGCTAATCACGCTTATAAAAAGAAGTAGTATCTCTTGATTTTCGGTCCTCCCGCTTAAATTGCACAACTAAACCCCTGTCCTATTGGGTGTGTCAGGTCAATTATCACCTTCGTGAAAGGGGTACTAAGTGGTATTTTCGAGGCTTTCTTCCGTTCAACTTCAGTATTCAAGCCCCGGCCCACTTCCCCGCTTCCACCGCTATCAAAAAGTCCAACACGGTCCTGTTATACAGGTCAGGCTCTTCCAAGTTTATGGTGTGGCCGGCTTGGGGGAAGACGGCTAGGCCGCATGAACGGATGTTGCGCTTCATGAAAATGGCCGGCTCTACACATGGAGTGTCCTCGTCGCCGATCAATACCAGCGTCGGGATCTTGATCTCCTGCAGTTGCTTCTCGACCTGGTAGATGGTGGGCCGCTTCATCTGGACGCCCTGGAATGTGAGCGAAGACCCTTGCGCCGAGTGGGCCGCCAGACCGGCGTGGAATTTGGCCCAGCCAACCGGGTCTTTGCGCAGAAACTGCAGCCGTTCCGCCCCGTGGGCATAGCCGTCGGCGAACTTCTCCATACCCTCGGCGACCATCGACTCGCTAAGCGCCTGCCATGACGCTACCAACCGCTCCCGGTCATCGGCGTCGGAACCCGCGCCGGCCGAGGCCACGGTGATCGACCGGCACATCTCCGGATGGGCGATAGCGAAACCGATGGTCAGGGTCCCGCCCATTGAAAGTCCTCCGATATGTGCCTGATCGATGCCCAGATGCTGCAGCAGCCGGTACATGTCCTCTACCTGAATTTCCTGGGAGTAGGCGTCTGGGTCGTCAGGAACACCAGAAGGCGGGTAACCTCGGTGGCAGTAAGTGATGACTTGGTAGCGGCGGGAAAAGAAATTTACCTGGGGCTCCCAACTGGTGATGTCTCCGGCAAATTCATGACTCAGCACCATCGGATAGCCCTCGCCGGCTATCTGGTAGTGGATATCAACGCCGCCGGACGAGAAAGTGGGCATGTTCAACACTCCAATTTGATCTTGGCCTAAAGGTTGTTCTCGATGATAGTTTCCCTTAGCAGGCACGTCAATTTGGGGGTTGCCTCTCCACGCCAAACAGGCTAGTCTTCGGCCAATCTTAAGCTAATGGAGTGAAACATGCTGAATAAAGTGCACCATGTGACCTACGTGGTGGAGAGTATCTCGGACATGGCCGCCTACATGGAGAGAAGCTTCGGCATCAAACCGATCTCGACCGACGAGTTTACCGAGCAGGGCTTCAAATCCATCCTATTCCGCATCGGCGAGACACTAGTAGACTTCTTTGAGCCCATGCGGGAAGACACAACAATGGCTCGCCAACTGAAGGCCACCGGCCCCGGCGTAATGCATGTGGCTTGGGGAGTGGACGGCATCGACGCCGTCTTCAAGAACCTGCAAGACAACGGCAACCAGATGCGCGGCAACGCCCCCGCCATCAGTCCTTTCGGCTACAAAACGGCCAACGTCGAGACCACCAGCTCCCACGGCATCCACTTTCAGTTGGCCGAGGGAGAACCTGCTTAAATCCCCCTCAAGGAAGGCATACATGCAATACAACCCACTCGGCCGCACTGGGCTCAACGTCTCTCGCGTAGGATTCGGGGGCGGGGGTATCGGGCAGGTCTGGGGCGCGACGACCCGGGAGGAAGCCGTGAAGGCGGTCCACCGGGCGTTGGACCTGGGTATCAACTACTTCGACGTTGCGCCTGCCTACGGCGACGGCAAGGCGGAAGAGGCCCTGGGAATCGCCCTGGAAGGACGGTCCGAAGGGGGGATCAATTCATGGGCGCGCGGGGGGGAGGGGGGGGGGGGGAGGGTTTAGCGCCCCGGCGGCGTGGGAGCGGATGCCGATGACTCCCATGTTGTGTTTCTTGGCCAGGAGGATGTTCTGGCCGTTGTCGAACAGGGCGGCTCCCGGCGGCGGTGGGAGTTGGGCAGTCCAGTTGAGCAAGTTGTAGTAGGCCAACACCGTGTCCCAATCTCCAGATTCCATAATCGTTTTTAGGGTAGGCACGTGGTGGTCCATGGCCGATAGGCCAATGAACCGGGTCTTTCCGGCCTGCTGGA
>FAXA01000056.1_pt1 | contig 24930 bp, 26 predicted proteins | sample 734441 | NCBI WGS metagenome assembly FAXA01 (sample SAMEA3597868, study PRJEB11362) | hydrothermal vent metagenome | biome: marine hydrothermal vent biome; feature: marine hydrothermal vent; material: ocean water | place: Atlantic Ocean | collected 2010-09-19/2010-10-04
TGATCCGCGTGCAGTCCTTCCCCTGGGCCGATGGCACCGACCGCCGCACCATCTCCGACGCGGCCCGTGCCCTGTCCCTAGGCGCGACAGCAGTCACCGTCTCCGTTGGGTCCGCGCAGGAGGTGCGGGACCTGGTGGGGCTCAAGGACGATTGGCACCGCCAGATTCACCTTAGGCGATTTTGGACGGCCGAGGAGTTCCCTGCGTACGCCGAAAAGACTCGGGCCGGCACCCTGATCGTCCCCACCGTGGAGAGCGAGGGCGCCTTGAACGAACTGGACGAAATCTTGGCCATCGACGGCATCGAGCTGGTGTGGCTGGCCGCCGGCGACGTGACGAAGATCTTAGGAGTGCCATTCAAGTACGAGGACCCCAAAGTCATGCGTCTAGTGGAGGGAGCTGTGAAGACCGCCACGAAGAACGGGGCGGCCATCATGTACAACATGGGCCTGGACTCGCCCGACTTCGATTCCATGGCCGCCGCCGCCAAACGGTTGTTTGACCTGGGCGTGAGGGTGGTTGGCCTGGGAGCGATGGAATGGCACATGCAGATGGCCTTGGAGCACATCCGGAAGAATTCTATTGGGTAATTACGCCAGATAGTTACACCGATTAATTGCTGTAGAGCCAGTCCGGAACGGGCTGCCGTTCGCCGCTTGCGCCGCGGGCCAGCGAGTCTTTGAGGGCGCCGTATTTGGAGCGAAATGGCCTCACCCGGTTTGGAATCCCGGTGCGGCCCAGACCCACTAGGAACATCAGGCTTTTTCCGGCGGCGTGGGGCGAAAAAAAGGCGGTAACTGCGTCGTCAAAGAAGGTCATACCGGTGGCGCCCAGACCCAAAGAATGGGCGGCGATGTAAACATTGCCTCCCATAACCCCCGCCTCCAGTTGGGCGGCCCGGTATCCCCGGTTTCCCAGGCGTCCCAGGGCCGATTCCAGGTCAGCCAGGAAGAAGACTACGGCACTGGCGTCGGCCCCCAAAGCCTGCTCGAAGCAAAGGTGTCCGGCCTCTGCACGGAAATCTCCCTCTTTCAGGAGTTCCAACTCCCCGCTTTGCCTGGGGTAGTGGTACGCGCCTGGGGACACCCCGTTCACGGCGTTTACGATCAGGTACGGCTCGGACAACCCAAAGCCGAAGTCGGCGGTCATGGGCGTCGACGACGCTGCCAGTAGCTCAGAAAGCTGCTCTTTGGATATTGGTTCTCTGGCGAACCGGCGGGTCGAACCCCGCTCTACGATCGCCTTTCCCAACGGCTCGGACGGTACAACAGGTATGCGGGTGTCTTCGAATCTATGAACGTGGCCCCGCCAGTCTGACACCTGTTGTGGCGAGTCGAGACGTGCTTCAGCATGGAGCAAGTCCGACTCCGGATAGGTGATTGCCTCAGTGAAACCCAGATCGCCCGAGTCTATCGCCGACAGTGCTCTGGCTACATACGGTCGCAAGCCGCCAGCGGCGCCCAGCGGCACCAGGCAGGTACTAGCTTCCTGCTCCGATTCCACTCCCAGGATCTGGTCTACATCACGGTCGACGAATCCGGTCAGAAAGCGGGCTTGCTGGCCCAAAGAATTGGCGGTTGCCAACAGATTCGCGAAAACCGTGCCATTATCCCAGAAGCAGTAACGGTACCCCCGAGTTCGGTACTTCCAAGCGCTGCGCCAGAAGACCGCCGTGCTGACGATAGTGGCGAGCACTGTCGCCAGAGAATCCTCGGCAGCTGCAGTGACCAGGTTTCCCCGGAAATCGCCTTCTCTCAGTTGGGTGAGGGCATTATCGGCGGGAGCATAGTGGTAGACCCCGGCGGCCAGCCCATGGAAGTCGCCGCAGACCAGGTAAAGCTCGATTGGGTAGAGCGCCCCTGCCGATGCGGCGGCTCGGTAGTGAACCTCCCCCGCGGTCGCCGAGTTGCTTTTTCTGATCAGCCCGGCGGAGTAGTGCAACAGTTGGGACACCGCCTCCAGATCCAAACGCCCGGCGGTGGCTGAGGTAGGGCCGGCGACCGCCTTAAGAGCGGGTGTCTCAGGCGGCGGCGGCTCTGGGAGGGAGACCTGTTTCAGGCCCGCATAGGACTTATACAGCGGCGGCTTGGTCAGCAGGTTTATGTAGCTTAGCTTGGTTACGTCGTGGAACGCCTGCACAGCTTGTATGTCTCCGTTGGCCAAGACCGATTACCTAAATCGTGCCTTTGTATTCTGGCGTGCGCTTCTCGACGAATGAACGGGCGGCTTCGTTGTGATCGGGATGGCGGGAGCTGCGTTCTTCCAGGGCCAGTCCCATGTCCAAAGACAGGGTCAGGTCGGCCCAGACCTTCTTGTTGATGGCGTGCTTGGTGCCTCTGATGGCCATCGCCGGTCCGTTTGCCAGCCTGCGGGCAAGGTCCATGGCCTCTTCGATCAATTTGTCGTGGGGAACTACTTTGTTGACCAAGCCGATGCGCTCCGCTTCGGCGGCGTCAATGATATCACCGGTCATCAGCAATTCCTTGGCCTTGGCCACACCCACCAGCAAGGGCCAGATGACCGCTCCGCCGTCCCCGGCCACTAGGCCGGCCTTCACGTGGGTGTCTCCGATGCGGGCCTGGTCCGAGGCGTAAATGATGTCGCAGAACAAGGCGATGGTTGCCCCTAGTCCGGCTGCCACACCGTTCAGGGCGCAGACGATAGGCTGCTCCACCCAGAGCATGTTATGTAATATCCGGCGGCCACTCTGGGAGACAGCGCCCATGGGCCTTTCCTCGAGCACGTTGGCCGACCCGCGTTCGTCCATGGCCCGGACGTCGCCGCCGGAGCAGAACCCGCGTCCGGCCCCCGTCACCATCACAGCGCTGACACTGGAATCAAAGGCCACCTCGCCGAAGACCTCTTCAAGTTCCCGGTGCATCACCCGATCTACGGCGTTCAGTCGCTCCGGGCGGTTGAGGGTGATGGTCAAGACCGACTCATCCTGGTCCACCAATATGGTTTCGTACTTGTAGTCTGGCATCTTGGCCTCCGGTGCTTGGGTTGGCGATAGGGTTCTTTGTGTTCGATGGGCTGTCTTATGTCGGTATTGGAAGTTCCCTAACCCTAACCTTAACCATTTCCCTTGCGATGGGGATGGATTACAGCCCCTTTTCGAGGAATTAGAGCCCGCTTCGCTCATGGTGAGCTCCGACCAGAAGGTTGAGAGTATCGATAGAATCGGACTTGTAGAACCACGTTCTTTCTTCAGGCGGTTTCCAGGGCGAAAGTGCGGTTGAGGCGGGCCATCATGTCGTAGTAGCAGGCTGTGAATGCCAGGGCGACAGCCCCTTCGTCGCCGACCAAATGGGTTGTTGCTACCCAAGTCGAGTCCCGCATCTTGTCCCGGAGCACCTCCTGCGCAAAGTGCACCCAGATGCCTTCTTTGGGGAGCAGGCCCCGTGGGCCGGTCCCGGCGGAGATCCCGTCGATGACCGCTTCGCTGACTCCGGCCTCACGCGCCAACGGAACAAATGAGTCCCAAAGGGCAATGTTCTCCCGTTCGTGGGCTACGGTCAGGGCCACCGTGTAGGTTACCCAAGGTTCCAGGTCAATTTGGCCGATCGCTTCGTGCAAGCCGGCCAAGCCCGATGCTGCTCGCGGGTTGGCGAAAAGGGCCTGGAAGGTGGCGGACAAGCCGGATGCGGACTTGGTGACACTTTCGTATTTCGCTTGTATCTCAGGGGAGAGTTTTGCATTCAGAGTAGAAGACAGGCGTGACATAGACGCTCCTTTCGAGTTGTTGGGATCGACTGGAGCTCTTATTCCGCCATCGGCCTGACCTCGGCTTCAACGTCGGCGTCCGGGGGGCCAAAGAGGTCCCAAGGATTGAAGGACTCGACGAACGCCTTGGCGTCCTCAACAGAGTCGAACCCCTTTCGGGAGCGCTCCGGCTCGTAGCCCATGGTTCTGGCGTAAGCGCTGATGCCGCTTTTATTCTCCCGGTATCCGCCAATGACTTCTTCGAGGCCAGCCGTATCGTCCATCATCAGGTTCTGTCCCCGTTTCACGTTTCTCCAAAAGACACTCATAATCGCCCACTATCCTTTCGGGAACCTCAGAATTTAGATTGAGCCTTCCCGGTTTTTCTTACTTTTTACCCTTTGGACCCACCGCCCATAAAGAGGACTTCGTCGAATTCCTGTTTCGTGATCGGCTGGATGGACAGGCGCATACCCTTACGGATCAGCAGCATGTCCTTCAGTTTAGGGTTAGCTTTGATGTCATCTAAAGTCACAGGGTTGGGCAGGGCGCGTTCGCCCTTGATGTCGACCATGGACCAGATGGGGTTCTCCTGGGTGGCCTTGGGGTCATAATGGTCGTCGTTGGGGTCAAGGCCATGGAAGTCGTCGTACCCTTCCCGGACGACGCTGGCGACGCCAACGACCGACAGGGGCTTGGCATTGCTGTGATAGAAGAGGACGCCGTCGCCGACCTTCATATCGTCGCGCATGGAGTTCCGGGCCTGGTAATTCCTCACGCCGTCCCATTCGGCCCAACCATCAGGCTCGTTCATTAGGTCGTCGAAGGAATAGGTGTTGGGCTCAGACTTAAATAGCCAGTATCGATTCTCGGGCATGTGTTCTTTCCTCGCAGCTTTCAGCTATCAGCGTAATTTTATTCCGGACGCTTCTCGGTCGAAACAGCCTTCGATCAGGTCTTCTTTTTCTTGCCTTAGGACGTCTTTTCGCACCCGTAGGCTGGGCGTGCGGGGCAATTCGTCCCTGATCTCCCAGTAGCGGGGTACCTTGAAGTAGGCCAAGTTCTCAGCGCACCAGTAAACCAGTTCTTCGGGGTCTGGGGTGGCACCCTCTCGCGGCGTGACGTAGGCCTTGACCTCGTCTTCACCAAGCTCCGATGGCACGGCCAGGACGGCACAATCCAGAACGTTGGGGTGGCGCTTGACCACGTTCTCCACTTCCTGGGACGAGATGTTCTCACCACGGCGGCGGATGATGTCTTTCTTCCGATCGACGAAATACAGGAACCCGTCCGAGTCCACCCAGCCCAGGTCACCGGTGTAGAGCCAGCCGTCCCGCAGGGTCTCGGCGTTCTGTTCGTCGTTGCGCCAGTAGCCGGGCATAATCGCCGGGTTGTGGATGGTTATCTCACCCACAGTGTCTACGCCCACCGGTACGCCAGTTACGGGGTCGACAATGCGCACCTGGTTCTTGAACCCTCCTTGTGGGTGCTGACGGGGCTCTCCAGACGAACCGGCGCGCCGTTCTTTGCCAATCTTCTCGATGGTCCCGAAGCACGTCTCGGTCATGCCGAAACCGACGATTATGTCGGTGTCGAACCGATCTTGGAAATCGGCCAAGAACTCGGGCGGGAAGGACGGGGAGCCGTAAAACAGCCGAACGGTGTTGTCCTTGTCGTCGGGCAAGGGTTCGTTCTTGGCCAGCACCGGCATCATCATGCCAATGAAGTTCACCACCGTGGCCTGGGCTTCCCGGACCTGGCCCCAGAACCGTGACGCGCTGAATCGGTCGACCACCACCAACGTTCCACCGGCAGCCAAAGCTCCCATTGTCGAGTAGTACTGGATGTTGGCGTGGTAGTAGGGCAGGCAGGTGAAGAACCGGTCGTCGGATGTGGCCTCGGTCCAGTGGGCGAACCCCTGTCCGGCGGCCACGTACATCAGGTGGGTGCACTGGACGCCCTTGGGGTTGCCAGTGGTGCCCGAGGTATAGACCAGCATGGAAATGTCGTGGGGAGAAATCTCCGGAGGAGACTCCAACGCAACAGCCGCGACGTGGGCTTCTCCGAAGTCGGTCCACCCGTCGGGGATCGAACCCTCGGCGCCCCGCAGCAGCCTTACCTTGACACAGGAGGCCAGGTCGGCGGCCGCGCCGGCAACACCGGCCAGCGATGGGTCGGTTACCAGGCCTTTGGCCTCAGCGTTATTAAGGATGTAGGCCATCTCGTCCCGCTTGTAGGCGGTGTTCACCGGCACTGCGATGGCCCCGATCAGCGACAGCCCAAACCAGGAGTAGACGTACTCAATGCAGTTGGGCAGGAACAGGCAGACCCGGTCGCCCTTCTCGATACCCAAAACGGCGAACATGGCAGCCGACTTCCGAACGCCGTCATAGAACTCTTGGTACGTCCGGCTCAGTCCGCCAATCTCGATAAAAGTCTTGTCCGGGTTGCGGGAGACAACCTCTTCCAGGAACTGGCCCAGTGACTGCTCCCACGGTTTTTGGGTGTCGGTTGGCATTAAGCGAGACCCTTTAGTGATCTGAGAATAAATCCGGCTGTGTCGGTCAACCTAACACTTGGCGCATGGGTGGTCAATGGGCCTGTATAATGCCCGATATGCCAGACTCAGATACCCCGGTGGCCCCGGTCTCCGTTGATCCCAATCGGCTCAAGATAACGAACGACGACTCCAGCGAAGGCACCCTAATAGGGTTCCGGTGCAACGAGTGCAGCACAACCGTGTTCGGTCCTGCCGTCTTCTGCCAGTCGTGCACTTCGACCGACCTTGAAGCCGTGGATTTGGGCGCCAAAGGAACCTTGTTCAGCTACACCATCGTCCGAATCCCGCCGGCCGGTTGGCCGGGCGAGGTCCCCTACGTGTTGGGCCAGGTGGAACTGCCCCAAGGACCACAGGTACTGGCCGAGGTCGTCGACTGCGAGCACGACGACCTCAAGATTGGTATGGCGGTGGAGCTGACGCTCCAGGCGGTGCCGGCCGAGAACGGCAGACCCGACAAGGCCGTCTACAAGTGGAGACCCGCCTAACCACAAATCTGATCAGCACACCGTCTGCAACGAGAGTTGCCTCAAGATTGTCATTCTGAGGAGTAAAGCGACAAAGAATCTCCCAATCCTGAAATTGGCAGACCCTTCGCTACGATCAAGGTGACATGTGGGGTGATACCCATACAAACCGGAAACCGGGTTTCGCCGAAAAATTTAAGCCAAAGCCGATAGAAAGGGTCAGGAGTCTAACCATGAATAAGATAAAACCCGGCCGCGAGGTGATGGTGGTGGGCGTTGGCCTGCACCCCTTCGGCCGCTTCCCCGACAAGGACCTCGGCGACCTGGCCATCGGCGCCGTGGTTCCGGCACTGGAGGACGCGGGCGTCAAGTGGAAGGACATCGCCATCGCTTACTTCGGCCACGTCTACTACCAGGGCATGTCCATAGGCGAGACTACTCTATCGAAACTGGGCCTAACCGGCGTGCCCATCGTCAACGTCGAGAACGCCTGCTCCAGCGGCTCAACGGCCTTCTGGCAGGCCTATTGGGGCATCACCACCGGACTCTATGACCTGGCCCTGGCGTTCGGCTCGGAGAAGGTGCCGCGGGGGCCGGTGACTGTGACCCCCGAGGACAGCCCGGAGCGGTACATCGGCGGCGACCACATGATGGCCGGGTACGCACTGCGGGGCAAGCGTTACATGGAGGAGACCGGCGCTCCGGCCACGGCCCTGGCCCAGGTGACGGTCAAGGCACGGCAGAATGCCACCATGAACCCCTTCGCCCACCGCAAGGACACCTACACGATTGAAGAAGTGCTGAACTCGCGTATGATCGCCGACCCCCTGACCCTGTTCCAGTGCTGCCCCACCAGCGAGGGCGGCGCGGCGGCGGTGCTCTGCGCCCGGGAAGACCTTGCGAGGTATGGCATCAACGAGAGTCGAGCGGTGTCCATAGCCGCGGCCGTTCTGACCTCAGGGGAGTACAACGGCAGGGGCGCCGATCACTCGGCTTTCAGTCCCTACCGCACGGAACCGGCGGCGCTCCAGGCTTATGAGATGAGCGGCCTGGGACCCGAGGACGTTGACGTAGTCCAGGTCCACGACGCCGCGACCATCGGCGAGCTTCAACAGATCGAGGCGCTACACCTGTTTCCCTTCGGCGAGGCCTGGAAGGGGACGGTGGAGGGGCGCACGGCCCTGACCGGCGATATCCCGGTGAACACCGACGGCGGACTGCTGGCCATGGGCCATCCCTTCGGGGCCTCGGGCATCCGCATGATCCACGAGACGGTGACCCAACTTCGCGGCGAGGCGGGTACCAGGCAGGTAGCCAACGCCCGAGTAGGCGTAGCCCAATGCTCTGGCGCCGGAGACGTAACCACGGTGCACATCCTCCGGAGGGGCTAGCGCCCCAGGCTGACAGCTATCAGCACTGAGCTTTCAGATTTTTGGGACCGGATTGACCTTCGACAGATCGGCGCAAGAATGTTCGAACTAGGGGTCTCGCCTAAATATTGTCATTCTGAGGAGTGTCGAAGGCCGATAAAGAATCTGCCAAAGTATCACCCGGTGGACCCTTCGCTACACTCAGGGTGACACCTGCGAAGCGTGGCACAAACCAACAAGCCGACCAACCTCAAAAAGGGAGAAGAAAAGCCAACAGCCACAGCAGTCATACCAAAAAAACCTGACCGCTGGCCGCTGATAGCTGACCGCTCATAATGCCCTCCTACCTAGTCCTAGCCGCCATGAAAGGCCGTTTCGTTTCCAATCTGGGAAACACCTACGACAACTTCCAATTCATGGGCTACTCGGACGGCGACGGCCCCATGTCGGCGGTGGCCGCCTTCTTCGACCAGCCACCCTATCCCATCCAATGGGGAGACGTGGAATACCTCTGGGCCGAACGCCTAGCCGACGACCCCGGGAACGGCCATCTTGGGGATTATGAACGCATCTACGTGGAGACGCTGCGGGCGAGGTGGGAGGCTGGCGGGGAGGCAAACCAGAGCGATACCTGATAGCCTGATGGTCGGCCTACGCTTTGGCTAATCCTTCCAATCAACCGAGCATCACATCGACCGCTTCTTTCCAGACATCTTCCCGACTCCGGCTACTCGACTTCAACACTCCGAAACCATGATGAGCGCCATCGAACTCGTGAACCATTGCGTTTGTCATCTTGGCAGCCAAGGTAAATTCACCCCCAAGCACAACGATAGGCTCAACCGTAGATCTTTCTGTGGGCTCCGCAGTGGGGCTAACGTCCTGACCAAAGGCCAGTAGGAAGACCGCTAAACCGGCGGCCGCACAGAGAAACGCCCGAAAATGTTTCATATTCCGCTCCATATGCCGCTTGCGTTAGCTGCGCTGAACGCCGGTTAGTTCCACTAAGCCGTCTGCCGCCTATACATCCACGTGGTCGCCACCAGCAGCACCGCCAGCATCACTCCGGCGACCCAAACTCCTGTGAAGATTGTTTCCCATTCCCAGCCTTCCAGGGTCATGGCACGCATGGCTTCCATGACGTAGGTCACGGGGTTAATCTTGACCGCCACTTTGAACCAGCCGGAGAGCTGGTCCTCGGGCATGAAGGCGGTGGTCAGGAAGATGAAGGGGAAGAACAACAACCCCGAGGTCTGGGTCACCTGGGCGTTCTTGGTCTTGAGGGCGATCATAATCCCCAAACAGGACCATACCAGCCCGAAGACCACCGCCAGGGCCATGATGAACAACACCCCCAACACTCCGGTCTGGAAATCGACCCCCACGGCCAAGGCCAAGAGCACCACCACCAGCGCCTGCAACAACGCCCGGGTGCCCGAGACCATCAGCGTGCCGAACAAGACGGAGAACCGGTTGATGGGCGCCAACAGCAGCTTGTCGTAGTAGCCAGACATGATGTCCATCAGCAGCGAGAACCCCGAGTCGGTGCCGCTGAACACCACGACTTGGACGATGATCCAGGCCACCAGAAACGCCTCGTAATCGTCGGTGCCGAACCCGCCCAGGCTGATGGTCCGCTCGAACATGGCCCCAAAGAGGATGAATAGCAGCGCCGAGATGAACAACGGCGCGAAAACGTTAGCGGGGACCCCCAGCCAGGTCCGTAGGTTTCGCCGGTAGATGAAAAAGGTCTCGCTGATGATTGCGCCCATTACCTGTGCTTCCCCACGCCCATCGTTTGGCGGAACGTCTGGTCATAAGCGTCGCCGTCGGCGTTGTCGGCCCGTATGGTGCGTCCGGTGTGTTTCAAAAAGACATCGTCCAGGGTGGGCCGAGAAACAGCCAGCCGGGCAACTTCCATATCGTTCTCGATGAGAAGTTTTAAGACGGCCGGCGCCGATACATCCGCGTCCTGGACGTGGACGACTAAACCCTCCTCATCCAACAAACTGCCGGTGACATAGCCCTGGCCGCCAATCACAGACTGGGCTTTCTCGTAGATCCCATCGCCGTCAGTCGTGAGTGAGATGCGCACCACGTCGTCGCCCATGTCGTCCTTGAGGGCTCCGGGCGCGCCCTCAGCCACGATCAGGCCGTTGTCGATGATCGCCAGTCGTTGGCATAGCTGGTCCGCCTCATCCATCATCTGGGTAGTCAGCAGGATGGTTGTCCCTTCGCCGTGGAGTTCGTTCAGGTGGTCCCAGATGGCCAGACGACTGTGTGGGTCTAGCCCGGTGGTGGGCTCGTCCAGGAACAGAATCTCCGGACGGTGGACCAGGGCCCCAGCCAGATCGATGCGGCGGCGCATGCCTCCCGAATAAGTCCCAACCTTCCGGCCGGCGACGTCGGTCAACCCCACCAGTTCCAGTAGCTCCTCAGCCCGGCTTTTGGCCTCTCGGCGGCCCAACTTATAGAGCAGACCTTGCATGACGAGGAAATCCCGCCCTGAGGACAGGTCATCCAGACCCACCTCTTGCATGGCGAACCCGATGGCCCGCCGTATTTTCATGGATGAAGATGAATCTTCAAGGTCGAACCCGGCCACTCTGACCCGCCCCGACGTTTTCTTCAGCAGAGTGCTAAGTATCTTGATGGTGGTGCTTTTCCCGGCCCCGTTAGGCCCCAGGAAGCCGAAGAACTCGCCTCGGCCTACCGAAAAATCGATTCCCGCAAGGGCTTTCACATCGCCCGGATAGACCTTGACCAAGTCTTGGACCTGGATGATATTTTCGACGTTCACTGTTTATGTCAAACCCTTCACGTATCTGTTAGATTGGCCCATACAAGTTATCAGATTATCGCCTACCCAAGCCGAAGCGGAATAAAGGAATAGCGAGATGCCCTACGCAGATATTCCCGGCGCACGCCTGTGGTTCAAAGAAACCGGCCAACACGGCACCCCGGTGGTGTTCCTACACGCCGCATCGGGCACCAACGATAGCTGGGGGTTACAGGAACCGGCGTTCATCGAATCGGGATACCGTTGCATCGCCTACGACCGGAAGAACTGGGGCCGCTCAGAGTCGGTTACACCTGCCGGTTCGGCCGGCGACGACCTGGAAGCCTTGGCCCAGCACCTGGGGCTCAACCGTTTCCACCTGGTCTGCACCGCCCTGGGCGGGATCGTCGGGCTGGACTACACGGTCGAATACCCCGACCGGGTGATCAGCCTGACCGTCTCCAGCAGCTTTACCGGAGTCACGGACCAGTCATACCTGGACGTCCAAACCCGGCTGCGGCCACCAGAGATCTCCAACCTACCCATCGAGCTGCGAGAGGTAGGGCCGTCCTACCGGGCCGTCAACCCGGAGGGCGTGGCCGAGTGGCTGCGCATCGAGGAATCCAGCCGTCATGAGATCACTCCAGAGGAAGGCCAGTCGCCCCGTAGCGCGATGACCTACGCTCGCCTGGCCGCCATGCAGACACCGGTGCTCATGCTGACCGGCGGCGCCGACCTACTCTCGCCCCCATCCATGATGAAACTGGTGGCCGACCACATCCCCAACTGCCGCTTCGAGGTAGTCCCCGAAGCCGGTCACGCCGCCTTCCACGAGGAGCCGGAGGTCTGGAACAAGTTGGTACTGGAGTTCATAGGGCAGCACGACAACTAGGCATCCATCCGATGATTGCCAAAGTCGGTATAGCAATCTTAGCCTTGGCGACAGTCGTCCTGTTCGCCATAGCTGCGGTCCACAACAACGACCTGTTCTGGGGAGATCGAACGATACTCTCCTCCCTGCGGATCGACGATCCGGCCTGGCAACGGTTTTTCGCCTGGTTCGATATCAGGGGTGTTGCCGGAGTGAGTTCCATTTTAGCAATTTCGATCGTCTTTTTGGTTTTTCGAAAAAGGCCGGAGGCGCTGATCTATCTAGCGATGCTGCCGGTAATGGGATTCACGATCGTGCTGCCCAAGGCTTTCGTGAATCGGCCACGGCCGGAAGGCGCCCTGGAGGGTTTTACAGATAGCTTCCCAAGTGGCACCGCTACAGCATCCATACTACTGCTGGGATTCTTAATATATCTGATCAGCGAATTCGTCGCCCCTCGTAAGCTGCGCATCGGCCTCCAACTGGCCCTTGGTATGGCTATCGTATTGCTAGGACTGTTCAGGATGTTGGCGGGCGAACACTGGCCTAGCGACCTGGTCGGCGGGTACATGGCCGGATCCCTGGCGCTCGTAGCTATCATTTGGGCGTACCGTAAGCTGAAGCAACACTAGTTCAGAATTCTATCCCGCAACCGCTGTCATCGGGCTGACCGGGGAAAACTCCTTTCCTGCGTGAGGGAGAGGGTTGGGGTAAGGGCCGCGGCTGCCGTTAAAACCCACGACCCTAGCTAGATGGGCGGGTTAGAAACGCGCCCTTACGGGGCGGCGTCTTGGCCCATCAGCCTAATTGTTCTTGGCGAAATCCCTTAGGGTACCGAAGTCGGCCTTGAAACCCTCTTGTAGAGCCCGGCGGTCGGTGCCGTGGAGGATGAAGCGAGCGCCCTGGGAGATCCAGTAGGTGGACAAGTCCGGCGTCTGCTGGTGGACCAGAGTGGCGATGCCGTGGGCCTCGGCCATGTCGATAACTTTCTTGACCGTGGCCTGGTAGACCTTCTGATCATACTGATCGGGGATTCCCAGGGAGATGCTCATGTCGTTGGGTCCGACGAAGATGCCGTCGATGCCCGGGACCTTTAACATCTCTTCCAGGTTGTCTACCGCCTCCCGGCTCTCGATTCCGATGATACAGACGCTGTTCTTGTTGCGGTCCTCCAGGTAGGCCCTCGTCGCGTCGCTGATGTGCTCTCCAGTCGCCACTACCCGGTCGACTGCCTCGCCTTTCAGAGGGCGCCACTTGGCTGCGCCGACCACTTCCCTAACCTGCTCAACGGTCTCGCAGTAGGGGGCCAGCACGCCCTGGGCGCCGGCGTCCATCGCCATGGTGACATAGTGGGAGTCAGGGATAGGGATGCGAACGATGGGGACCACGCCGCTGGTGTTCATCATGATCAGGAAGTCCCCCAGCTCACCCCGGCTGCGGTAATTGTGCTCGGTGTCGATGACAACGTAGTCCAGCCCCACGCCGTCCAGGATGGGAATCCACTTGGGGTTCCGGGCTATGGAGATCATGGTGCCGAAAACCCGGCCACCCGACTTCAAAATCGCTTTTAACTCTGATCCGTTCATTGTCTATCTCCTCAATTACGTAGGGGCATCCTGACATAGTCGCGGATGCCCCTACGTTGGTTACCGATCCTATCGGTTTACTGGTTGGGGTTCATCAAGTTCTGGCAGAGCAGAGCAGTGGCCATGAGGTCCGGCACCACCACGTACTCTTTCACCGTGTGCATCGCATTGGTAGCCATGCCGACCACGATGCAATCGATGCCGTTCAGGCGCATCTGGTTGGCATCCGTGCCCCCGCCCGATGGCTTGATGTCCGGCACCATCTTCATGTCTTTTAGCATATCGGTCACCATCCGCACCACCGGTTCATTGGGGTCCAGGGTGTACATCTGGAATAGCATCTCCAGTTCCTGCTTGATGGTGGCTTCCTGGTATTTGGCCCTGGCCTTGTCCAGCGCCTCGGTCAACTGCAACTCCAACAAGGCCACGGTCTCGGTGTTCCGGCTACGGTATTCTCCGGCAAAGGTCACCTCCACCGGAACGGCGTTGCGCACAGTGCCGCCGGAGACCAGGCCAACATTGAAGGTGGATTCCTCGTCCAGCCTCCCATTTGGAAGGTCGCCGATTATCTCAGAGGCGATTCGAATGGCGGAGATGCCGTTCTCTGGTTCCACGCCGGCGTGAGCGCCCCTGCCGGTCACGGTAATGTCGAATGCCATGTAAGTGGGGCTGGAGCCGGTGATGGTGTTGACCGGGCCGTTGCCGTCGAAGACCACCGCCTCTTTGCAGTAAATCATGGAGTAGTCCAGGTTGGCTGCGCCGATCAGCCCGATCTCCTCACCCCGGGTGAAGACCACCTGCACCGGACGTCGGGGCGAGTCGTCCTCTTTCGCGGACGCTAGCGCCTCCAATATGGCGGCCACTCCGGCCTTGCAGTCGCCGCCCAAGATCGTCGTGCCGTCGGAGCGGATGATGTCGCCATCGACCTGAGGTTTGATGCTGCGTCCTGGCTCCACGGTGTCCATGTGGGCCGAGAGCATCAGTGGGTCGTCGCCATCTTCGGAGGCAATAAGGTTGCCGTGCGCGTCTCTGGCAACGCTAAAACCCAAAGTTTCCAGGCGCTCGGTCAGGTGTCTGGCCACATCCTCTTCCTCGTCCGACGGACTGTCGATCTTCACAAGCTCACAGAATGCGTTGACCAAGCGTTCCTGGTTAATCATCGGCTCCCTCTGTCCTCAGGTCGATATCCGGGTTTAAATCACGGCCCGTTTTAGGCTCCAGGTATTATACATTATGTCCGGCCAGAACAGACTTGTAAGGCTGCCGATACGACGGGAGTGTCACCCGACGGCCATAGTCAGGACCGCCATCGCTGCCAAGTATGGCGCCTTGCTAGGAAGCCCCTAGGCGACCGCATCCGAAAAGAATTCGGCGGTGAATAACCCAAAAACGTGCGTCAAGGCAATATCGTGATCAGCAGCAATCCGCCAGCTTTGGACCCAGACCCCAGCAGCCTCCCTCCGCCGAAGGGCTCTTTCAACAGGAAGACCCCCATCACGCCGATGACGATGCCGACCACCCGGCCCGATGCCACGTAGCTCACCCTGGACAAGGCAAAAGCGGTCAACCCCAGCCCGTAGGCGGCAAATATCAGTACCCCGGCCACCGTGATTGGCAGAGCGTTTTCCCGCCACCCGGTCTTCACTGCGGCGATGCCTTTCCAGGTCCGGATGTAAGGTGCCAGGGTCAGGGCCGACCCAGTGGTCAAAAAATACATGTAGAGTAACGGCTATACATGACCGACTCCCTCTTTATCAACGATGACATAGGTGGCAATCGTCAGCCCGGTGAGCACTGCGTAACGCATTGCGGCTGAACTGGGGAACAGTAGGCGTCTCCGCAACACTTGATGAAAATTGCCGCACCATGAGATTGTGTATATCCCTCCAACGATGGCGACGATTCCGCCGATGGCCAGAGGTTCCATGGTCTCTTCGAGCGAGACCACCGCCAGGACCGGGACAATCATTGGCCCCATGCCCCGGGCCACCGGGTAGACCAGTGATAGGTCTCCCTCGGCATAGCTTAGGGCCAGCAAGTTGACGTACGAGACATTAAGAGCGATGGTTGCCAGCATGAACCACAGACCGATAAGGTAAACCAAGTTGTACCAGATCAGAGCCGGGCATTAATACCGAGACATTCCACGGAGTTATTTGTGGCCGAAAGTCATAAACAACAATTGGCGGCCCTCACTGAAGAGATCGTGGCCTGCCGTATGTGCACCCGCCTGGTGGGCTGGCGCGAGAAGATCGGTAGGGAGAAACGCGCGTCATACAAGGACTGGGACTACTGGGCCAAGCCCGTGCCCAGTTTCGGCGACCCGGATGCATCACTGGTTCTGCTAGGCCTGGCCCCCGCGGCTCACGGTGGCAACAGGACCGGCCGGGTCTTCACGGGCGATTCCTCTGCCACGTTTTTGACCGAGGCGATGCACAAGGCCGGCATGGCCAACCAACCCAACTCCGACCATCGTGACGACGGACTGGAGTTCACGGGGGCCTACATCGCCGCGGCGGTGCGGTGCGTGCCCCCCGGCGACAAGCCCACGCCTGAAGAACAGAAGGCTTGCCTGCCCTACCTGATTCGGGAACTTCGAACACTGCCCAACCTAAAGGTCATTTTGGCATTAGGTCACATCGCTTTCCGGGCCACCCTGCAGACATTGAGCGCGATGGGATCTGAGAAGGTGCGGGGGAAATTCCTGCATGGAGAAGTCTACCGGTTTGGGCCGTCGCTACCCATGATGGTGGCTTCATACCACCCCAGCCCACGGAACACCAATACCGGGGTTCTAACGATGGACGCGCTGGTTAAAGTCCTCAAACAAGCCAAAGAACTGAGCCAGAGCTGACGGGATCCACATGCCTCTCGCTGTCGTCACGGTTTGGTTCGATTACGCCTGTCCTCACTCCTACCACGGGTTGAAGCAACTCGAAGAACTGGCGTCCGAATTAAGTTTTGAGATAGACCGCCAGCCATTTCTACTTCGGCGCGACTCGGTTGAAGATAGCCCTGCCCCCAGCAATCAAGAGGATGGGGCCAGTAAGTCCCGGCGGCGGCCCCTCTACCTGCCCGGCCATGGGCTGGGCACCGAACCGGCTTCCAATAGGTCCGTCACCACTTTGGACGTCCATGCGGCGACGGCCTACGCCAAAGAGCGGGGTCTAGACCGGGAATTCTTTTGGGCAGCTTCCAAGGAATACTGGGAGATGGGCACGGACCTTGGCAACCTTTACACGCTGCGCCGCCTATCGGTTTTCGTGGGACTGGACTGGGGAGAGATGTGGCCTAAGCTGGCTTCCGGCGACTACCACGGCCTGGTGTTGGCCCAACATGAGGCGGCGTCAGAAACCGGTATAGTAAGGACGCCGTCCTTCCGGATAGGCAGAAAACTGCATTCCGGGAGCATGGGTTTTGAGGAGTTGGCGGCGGCAGTACAAGCGACGAGGTAGCCACTCTAGACAAATCGGCGAGCTAGCCTCTCCCTTCTGTCATTCCAAGGAGACACGAAGGCCGACGAGGAATCTCGTTGGGCGCATAAACCAGGTTTAACCAGAGCAACGAGACCTCTGGCTGCACTCGGGGCGACAACTAGGACGACTGGATGGATCGCCTATGGGGGTCGACTAGAAGAAGTTGCTGAGGTTCTTAGCCAGTAGCACGTTCTGGTCGAGGACGATCTTTCTGGACGAAATGCGGAGCTGCCCACCTTCCCGGCGCAGGACATCTTCACGGCTGCCAACGTAAAAGTCCTGGTCCGTCTCACTCCTGTTGCGGTACATCACGAAGTTGGAATAGACCCGCAGTTGGTCTGCCGAGTCCGCTGCATCGACCTCTATGTTGGTAATTATGTGGCGGGTGCGGGAGGGAGGGTCTTCGGCCCACGCCATGCCGGTGTCCAGGCGGGCTACTCGCCGTTCCAGCGTGTCTTTCGTCTCTTCCATCAAGGCTATTTCGTCCTCGTCCGAGACCTCTTCTTCCTCATAGCGGGAGGCATCCAGGATTGATATGGCCTTGCTGTTCACCGGATAGCGGTTAGAACGGGTTGGCATCCAGTAGCGCAGGTCGTCGGAGAACAACTCCAGCCATTCAGAGAACCGGCGGCTGTCCAGGAGCCGGGCTTCCTTGTAGAGAAATTGTTCGACCTCGCGAAGCGTTTCATCCTTCATGCTTGCAGTCGCACCGGGCTATACCTGGTCCCAGGTATCGGCTTGCATCAAGCTGGCCCAGCGCCGGTAAAAGTGACGAGGGTTGCTGTCGCTGATCCGGAAATCACTGGACCACCCGCCCAGTCCATCGTCGAAGCTGTCATGTCCCAGTCCCATCTGATAGTTGAGAGCATACCTCCGGGTGACTGTGCCCCGGTTGATACGCGTGCATTCTTCCCAATTGTCCATGTCGTCTTGTTCCAAGACACCCGACGGGCCAAAGGCCCGCAGTCCAGTAACCCGGAGGGCTTCCTTGACCTCGGGCGGCGCCGCTTTGTCGACGAACTGGCAGGAGATCACCTCAATCTTATCCGGACCTTTGGGATGCCAGACCCGGAAGCTGCGGGAACTGCCCCTTAAGAACGACATATGGGGGAATAACGTGCCCACGTTGGGAGTCATCTTTAACAGACGGCGTCCAAGCCTCTCGACCGTTTCAGCCCGGATGGACTCCTCATATTCCTGGATTATCTCAACGGGAGCGGCGGCGTAATCGTCGGCGCCAACGGCAAGTATGCAGTGGCCGTTCCCGGGAGAAATAGTGCCGCCACCCAAAGTTTGTCTGGCGGCCGGGGCTTGGGTGAATCCGGAAGTCAGAGCGGAAAGGTGGTTCCAGGCCACGTGATAGGCATCGCCACCGAAGTTCTCGGCGGGCAGTTTCCAGTTACAGGGGATGATCCATTTGTGGACTCCACCAACGACCTCTACACCCCCTTCCCTGCGGTCGAAGAAACAGTCCAGGTACCAGGCCATCTCACCTAAGTAGTCGGTTAACGATGGGGCATTATTGTCGAACGTAGCAAAGACCAGGCCCTTGTACGTGTCCAGTTGGGCAACGGGAATCAGGCCCCATTTTGTGCGGTCTAGGTCATCGTAATAGGCGTCTTTCAGATTGGGCACACCCTGCAGATCACCATTGTTTCCGTAGGTCCAACCGTGGTAGGCACAGGTGAAAGCCGATGCGTTACCGTTGTCAGCGCGGCAGAGCCGGTTGCCCCGATGAGCACAGACATTGAGGAAAGCTCCGATCTTGCCGGAGGTGTCGCGAATCACCAGCACCGAGTCCTCGCCCATGTATGTGGTGAGGAAATCGCCGGGGTTGGGTATCTGGCTCTCATGGCACAGAAACAGCCAACAGCGGGCGAAGATGCGCTCCAGCTCTTCTTGGTAGATATCGTCTTCGATGAAGATACGCCGGCTGATTAATCCAGCATCGGCGTCCACCAGACTGTTTACATCCAATACCACGGTGTGCCTCCTTATGGCGGCTTTAGGCCCGCCCGCCAGACCGGGGTTTCCGGGTGTATATCATACGGCCAATAGGGGGTCAAGTTGAGCGCCAAGCTCAATTTCAATGTTGTGAGCGGCACATCCACTTTAGGTCGGATCTAGTTATGCTCTGGAACCCGCAAGGCCTAGGACACACTAGTCCGCAGTCTCAAGTGTTACGATATCCGTTGCTATCGGCAGTATTTACAAAGCGCAAATCCAAAATCACTTGGTAATCCGTAAAGCCCGCCGGCCTAATAGGGCTCAATAAGGGTTTCATCTAGGAGACTGGGTCAACATCAGTAGCGCAATTACTGGATTGTCATTCACTGCACGGATCGCCCATTGGAGCGCCGTCCACCGCTGGATCATCTTGCTAGCGACGGTCTTGGTGATCGTTCTGGCAGTCCTGGCCATCGGCTTTGTCAGAACCGAGACTAGGGATGACGGTGGCGGAGTCGGTGAGTCCGGCGAGGGTTCCGAGCTATTGAATGAGCGGTTCGCCTCTGACCCAGACGCCTCCGAGAGCGCCAGCCATACCAGGCACGCGAGCGTGATATTCAGCAACCCTTCCTTAAACGCAGATTCGCTAGCGTTCAAAGAAACCGTGGACTCCACCATGCAGGCGGTCCGAAACCTTCCCCAATTGCTCGCCGCCCTCAGCTATTACGACACTAGAGACGGAAGCCTGCTTGCCGATGATGGACATGCCGTGCTGGCAAATGTCGCCCTCCAGAACCCGGACGACCCTGCCGAACACATCGATATCGGTCAATTTGTTGAATCTATCCGGCAGGCCTCAAACGATGCAGCAGGTTTCGAGATAGAAGTGGTCAGCTTCAGGATTCTCGAAGACGAACTGGACGAAATCCTGACGGAAGACTTCAACCGCATCCTCATCTATTCGCTGGTGATTGGGTTGGTCATTTTGATATTGGCCTTCCGGGCGTTGGTCGCGGCGGTGATTCCGCTGGTGATGGCCATCGGATCCATCTTCACTGCACTCGGCATCGCCGCCCTGATCAGCCAGGTCTATCCCCTGGTCGAGCTGTATGCGGAGATGATCCTGCTGATGGGTCTGGCCGTAGGTATCGACTACTCATTGTTCATCGTCAGTCGTTACCGGACAGAGCGTGCAGCGGGAAGAGAAAAGATCGACGCTATCACGGTGGCGGCCAACACCACCGGAAGGGCCGTCTTCTACGCTGGTATCACCGTGGTCCTGTCCCTCGCTGGCTTGATGCTCACCAGGGACTTCACGTTCATATCGCTGGCGTTGGGCGCAATCATCGTCGTTTTCGTGGCCGTGATTGCCTCGCTTACACTGCTGCCGGGCCTGCTGTCATTACTGGGGGACAACATCAACCTCCTGCGGATTCCTTTCTTGGGCCGGGAGTCCAATCAGGGAGGAATCTGGTCCACCATCACCGGTTGGGTGCTGGCGAGGCCGGTACCTTTGGCCAGTCTGACCGTTGCGGCGTTGATCGCACTTACAATTCCCTTCTTTTCAATGAACCTTGGTTTCAACGCCGGTGCCGACGCCCTTCCAGACGCCCTTGAAGGAAAGCGGGCCCTGGAGCTACTGGAAGACCATTTCTCCAGCAGCCTTATCCTTCCGGCCAAGGTGATCGTGGACGCCCCGAACGTTAACTCGCCTGAGATCCAAGCTGCGGTAGCGGCACTGATCCAAAGGGTTGAGAGCGACGATTCATTCCTTGGCCCGTTCGTTACGGTCACGGATAATGCCGGAACAATCACTCGCATCAACGTTCCGTTGGCGGGCAATATCGACGATGATGCATCGGAAGACGCGGTGCACCTGCTCCGGGAGCAGATCGTGCCCGAGGCCTTCGCCGGGATCAACGCCAAAACCTTCGTGGCCGGAGACACGGCCGAGGGAATCGATTTCAGAGACCGGATGTTCAGTTCGGCTTACTACGTTTTCGCCTTCGTTCTGGGGCTGTCTTTCCTGCTTCTGCTAGTGATGTTCCGTTCCATAGTCATTCCGATCAAGGCGCTGGTGCTTAACCTGCTATCGGTGGGCGCGGTCTACGGGGTTCTGGTGATGGTTTTCCAGTGGGGTTGGGGTATCAGTATCCTGGGCTCCAAAGAGACCGGAATAATTGAGACTTGGCTTCCTTTGTTCCTGTTCGGCATCCTCTTCGGTCTCTCCATGGACTACCATATGCTACTGCTCAACCGGATCAAGGAAGAGTTTGACAGGCATGGCGAAAATGAGCGCGCCGTCGCGACGGGCATCCGGTTAACTGCCGGTCAGATAACCAGCGCGGCAGCGGTGATGGTAGGTGTGTTCGCCGCCTTCGCCACCAGCCGGATATTAGGCCTGCAGCAATTTGGCGTGGGCCTGGCCGTGGCGGTCTTCCTCGATGCCACCGTCATCCGCGTGGTGCTGCTTCCCGCCAGCATGAAGCTGCTGGGCAACTGGAACTGGTACCTGCCGGCCTGGCTTGACTGGCTGCCGCAGGTCACGCCGCCAGATGAGGCCACTCCCACGCCCGCTGACGACTAACAACGACCGGGCGGAGTCACCCGCCCACGAACCGCCGGCCGAAACCGACTGCGAGTCCAGGGTCGCCGTCAAAGGTCAACCGGCCATCCGCCAAGGCCTCAAAAACCTTGAGTCTGCCGTACATGACCAACACGTAGGTCTCCCCGTCGCACTCAAAGGTTATGTCCGGCTCTTGGCCGCTGGCCGCCAACACCCAGGCGCCTTCCGGCGCGATTATGATGTCTTTTCTGGTGGAGTCGGGGCCGTCGATCACGAAACGGTGTTTGAGCGGTCTCGTCAGGGAATCGTCGGGCCTAAATGCCCGGCGCACGGCCCGGTCAACCCCATCGATCAGCGCACCGACGGCATCGGTCGAAAGGTGGTACTGGTCATCCAATACTGACCTGATATCCCAGGTGTGCATGGTCAACTCGGCGATGCGTTGGTCCAATAGCGTGCGCACCATCTCGGGCCCTGGAGGCCAGTAGCAGAGCTTGTCCCAGTCTCCAGGAGCCACGCTGTTGAAAACCTCTACCGTTTCGTCTAACCGCTGGTTCAGGTACTCCACCAACTGCACGCCGTGCTGGTCCCGGGTAGCCAATGCCCGGTCAAAGATATTTTTGGCGAAACGGTCTTCGTCGTGGTCTGCGACCGCCGGGGCTCCGTCCGGCGGAGAATAATCGCCTCGTAGCCCTCGCATAACCCGCGACGCATGGTCTTGCCCGGCCAAGTGGGCCATGACATCGGCAACGGACCAATCGTCGCATGCGCTGTGCTTCGATAAATCCTCCTGTGATAACGAAGCAAAGTATCCATTTGACGCATCGGTTTCGGCGGCAAGGATTTTGGCTCTTGATTCAGGTGTATTCATATTTTCCTGATTATTCGTGAGATTCAGTTGCTGGTTCGGGGCAATAATACACGACCGATCACTAGTCGTAAGGGGGTAAATCTCAACCGGTACCTGGCCAGCGGTCCTATTAGCCCAGGAGACCGGAACTTTGAGGTCTCACTCTGGCCTCGAAGGATTCGGTGCGAATCTGGGACAGACGGGAGAGGTCAAACATTAACCGTCCTGCAGGAGCTGAAATTTGCCAGCCGAAGAGGAGCGCAACACGGCCGCGAAGCAGCCGGAGCCGCAACGGGCCAGTGGGTTCTCCATTGGGGTTTGTGCGCGATCAGTCCCGGCCGGTACTCAGCCGAAGGGCTCGTCTCGGAACCCGGTAACCGACCTATGAACCGGCTTCATACGCCGATGGCGTGCATCGACAGAAAGCCGTGGGCCAGGTCTGGATATTCGGATCGTTGATCGCGTGCCTTAATTGAATGTCCGGCTGATGTGGTCGGTAAAGATAAGTGGTTCGGATTCTTGGCGTACCATGTGCCGGGAGAATGCTCTTCAGTTTGGCCGCCGAACAATCTCGGCTAGGTCCATGAATTCTTCCATTCCGACGACCGGAAACCCATTCTCGGTGGCTGCGGCGCGTAGGTTGCTTCTGGCCTCTCCTCGAACGTAAAGACCCGAATCGACCAGCACAAAGGGCATACCGAGGTTGAGCGCCGCCTCTAAGTCGTGGCTGGAATCGCCGGCATAAATGGCGTTGCCGACCTGCCCGCCCAGGCAATCGACCGTCTTTTGTAGGATCTCTGGGTCAGGCTTGCCTTGATTGACGTCATCAATGGCCAAGACCGAGTCAAAGTAGGATGCGATGCCGTGGTAGCCCAGTACGCTCTCGGCCACTACCCGGCTGCTCATGGTGGCTATGGCCAGTTTGTGACCGCTGTCTTTCAATGAGGCCAGAAGCTCTTTCACGTCGGGCAGCAAGACCACTTCGTTAGTGAGTTCCAACTGCAGGCTGCTCCGCAACTGGACCGCCTCTTCCAGCAAATCTCTCGCCCGGTCAGAGCCCAAGTCTCGCTCTAAGAAATGGCCCACCAACTTCCAGGCCCCGCCGCCGAAGACCTCTCTCAGGTTGGTAGCCGTCACCTGGACGCCGAACCGAGACAACGCCTCGATGGTTCCCCCCAGCGCTGCTGGTTGACTGTCCACCAAAGTTCCGTCCAGGTCGAAAATAACCGTGTCTATCGCGTTGGTCATCGTTTTAAGAAATCACTCCTGAATATGATTATCTCCGCTGCCAATTCGGTGGCCACCCCGCAATGCCGCATCGGCTAAGCGGCAAAACAAAAGACCCCGAGGGTACTCAGGGGCCTTTGTCGTTTCTAAGTTTGGCAGGGCGTATTTTTAGTCGAGGGAGGTGGTGATGATATCCCCCTCTTTGACAACACCGCCAGTCAATATCTCGCAGCTGATTCCGCCGTTTCCCCAGAGCTCTTTGTACAAACCAGGTTGTTCCAGGAGGTTCTCCAAGTATTTACACGGCTCGGTGAGCCGGTGGGCGAGCAAGCGCACGGTTCCTATAAAGAATTCGGAGCCGATGAGATCGTTGATCTCGATGCCCTCAGTGAGGACGTTCCGGCGGGACTCCTCAGGTTTAACGGTTATTTTGAACTTGTCTTTGAGCGACTCTAATATCTCACTTTGTATCAGAGTTACCTGCCGGCCGGGCTCCGGCTTTTTCGAATAGGTCCCGGTGCCCAGCAAGTAACGATCGCCTTCTATGCCCCGTCCAGCTAACGCAGAAAATTGTTCGACCCTTTTCATCGGCTCAGCCCTACGATCCACCGTAAACAGACCAACGACTTTCCCGGTTGCAATCATCCGGTTACCCCTCAAAATTAATTACCCAACAAGACTATGCTAAGCGGGGTATGCGAGTCTAGTTTAGAGCAGATTCCATTTTGGTTACAAGGCCCAAAAAGAAGACCTCCCCGATCTCGTGAGGTCTTCTTCGTGCCTATGTTTGGTAGGGCGTGGGGGATTTGAACCCCTGATCTCCGCCTTGAGAGTGCGGATGTTGGTACGTCGATACGTGTTGGCAGGCGTAATACCATCTCATCCGGTATACCAACCAAATCCCAAATTGTGCCTGTAGTCTATGTGGTGTTATCCAGTGTTGCAGATTTAGGTTGCAAATAGGTTGCAAGTATATTTACTGACAACCTACTGATTAAAAGTAAGTTGATTTCCGTGCATAGGCGTGTACAGCAGTCCACGGCAGGCACGATTTTGAGGCTAACGGCTAAAATCGTGCTTGCCGGACGAAAATAAATTGGGGCTAAAACCTAGCACCTATAATATGGGCCCCGATGGATGTCACCCAACACATTGCGAACGATTACAGTACTAGATGATATGGAGTAGAAAGAGTCCGTGAAAATTCCTCAGTGTTTCATGTGCAGTGACCCTATGTTTTCTGACCCAACCAATGATCACCCGCAGGTGATTGCCCGGCTGGGTGTGAGCACGGCTATCCTAAATAGAGACTGGCAGTTCTTTGAAGGATCGACCTTATTAGTATTTCAGGATCATCTAACACTAGATGATCCCAGACCTCGGTACGCGATGACGTTTGTTCAAGAAGGGTGCCGTACAACCAAGACCACCATGCTTCATGAGATTTTTCATGCCTTGGGTGCGGTTGACAACTGCGCTACGTATTATTTCGAAGGACATGTCAGGGACTATCAATCAGCCTTAATGTTTTT
>FAXA01000038.1_pt1 | contig 24400 bp, 22 predicted proteins | sample 734441 | NCBI WGS metagenome assembly FAXA01 (sample SAMEA3597868, study PRJEB11362) | hydrothermal vent metagenome | biome: marine hydrothermal vent biome; feature: marine hydrothermal vent; material: ocean water | place: Atlantic Ocean | collected 2010-09-19/2010-10-04
TACCGGGCCTACGAGCCGCTGCGGGGTGATGACCGGAAAATACTCGCGGCCAACATTTTCCATTTTGAAGACGTGCTGGTTAACTCGATCTATGCCCTGGGGATGCGCTCCCTGGCCCGCTTGCTGGGGGATTCTCCAGAGGCGGAGGAGTTCAACCGCGAGGCTGACCGCACCCGGGACGCCCTGATAGAGAAGTGCTGGGACGAGGAGGCAGGGGCGTTCTTCGACCTCTCGGGCCTGGCCGAAAAACCGGTAAAAGTTGTGACGATCAGCTCATTGATGCCGCTGATATTGGACGACCTACCCAAACCGATCGTGGAGCGGTTGGTGGCTGATTGGGTCAGCTCACCGGAACATTTTTGGACGGAGTACCCGCTACCCTCGGTTCCGGCATCGGACCCTAAATACATGCCTGGGAACCCCGGCGGGTTCATCTGGCGTGGTCCCTCCTGGATCAACACCAACTGGTTCCTGTCCCACGCCCTGCGGGGTCATGGTTATTCGGAACTGGCAGATGTTATCGCCATAAAAAGCCTTGAATGTATCGAGAAATCTGGCTTCAGAGAGTATTATCACCCTCATACGGCTGAGGGGTTGGGCGCCCGAGATTTTGGGTGGTCCACGTTGATTCTGGATATGTGAGGTGGTTTGGAGATGGGACGGCCGGTTAAAATCACGCTCGTATGAAATGATGTCTCCGGACATGAAAAAGCGCCCCGATAATTCGGGGCGCTTTTTAGTTACCTGGGTTGTTTGCTGAGTATCGTTACATTCGGCGACGGGTATTGAAGAGTCGGGACATGAACCCGGTCTCGGCTCGGGCCTCGGCTGCGTTCTTGCCGGACTCGTAGTCTTCATCGTCGTCTTCGTAGACGGGCTCCCCGGGTAGTTCCGCCATGGCCGCCGCGACAACTTGCTCAACAGAATCGCTGGTTTCTTGGCTTTCCTGTTGTTCCTCGGGCTCAGAGGATGATGAATCGGATTCACTGGTTGGCGGAGCGGCGTCTTCCGATCGGGCGGCTAGGGCTTGCTGCACCAGAGAATGGTCGTGGTTCAAGTTGAAGGTGCGGCGCCGACGGTTCTGGCCGGAATTCTCGTCGCGCCAACTGTGGTTGCCTTTCAAGAAGAATTCGCCGTCACTCAGGCTACGCAGCATCTTGCTGACGTAGGTCCGGGAACTGGCCTGACCCCACCGCTGGGTGATATCGGCGTGTCCCGCTTCGATTCCCTGGCCCAGGGCGTCGCAGATCTCAGAGACTAGGAAGTTGAATGCTACGTGACTGATGCCTTCTTGATGTTCAAGGGTGTTGGCCATGAATATCAAGTCGGAAACCCGGTCGGCCTGCTGGCCATCGTCCGGTTCCGTGGGCATGCCCAGGCTGCTGATCGCTTCCTGCAACGTCTGGGCCAATTCCTGGTTGTCGGCAAAGGGTGAGCTGGGAGTATAGGAGTCGCCTTCAGGCGAATCCGAAGCGTCTTCGGATTCATATTCAAGGTCTTGTTGTCCATTTGTCGTGAACGCCGGGACAATCTGATGGTCTGGTTCGTGATCAGTCCCGGTATCCTCGACAATCTGATGGTCTGGTTCGTGATCAGTCCCGGTATCCTCGACCATTGACGATTCGTCCAGCTCCGCGCTGACGGGTTCCGGTTCTGGCGCTTGGTCCTCCTGTCTGGAGCGGGGAAGCCGTCCACGGCGGCGACCTGGGCGGGCATTGAACCCAGAGAACGTTGCTTCCGTTGCGCCTTCAGGAATGTCCTCATCGGCCATGATAGCCCAGTCGACCAGGCCAGCGGTGATTAGCCGGACGTTGCCATTCTGTGCCGCCCGGGCCATCAGGCGCTTGAACCCGGTGTAGCCCAGTTTCTTCTCGTCAAAGTCGGGGTAGCGGCGCACTAGGCGCTGCTTGATCGAGGTCAATAATGGGTTGCCGCCGGCTTTCCGCTCGTCGCGAATGATTTCTTCGATCGCCCGGATGACGTCATTCAAGTCAGCCGCGGATGTTCGGTCCAGGGCCGGCTCGGCAGGCTGAACACTTGGCTCGACGGGCTCGGCAATCGTTTCTGGCGGGTCAACATCCACATCGTAGAGGACCAAGGTGTCTACCTGGTCAGCCAGCCGGCGTGATGTGCTCCAAGAGATGCCGACGACGATCACGTGTTTGCCCATGGTTCGGAGGGCGTTCACCACGTGGATAAAGTCCGAGTCCCCGGAAACCAGCACGAAGGTGCCAATGTTGGGGTAGGAGTGGGCTATCTCGATACAGTCGGCGGTCATCTTGACGTCAACGCTGTTCTTGATGCGTCCTGTGCGCATGCCGTTGGCATTGGTTGCATTGGGAGAAGGTGCTCTCGTGGGCACGAATACAGGTTCGATGCCGGCGGCGTAGAGGGAGGGAGGGTCGTTCAGGAATTGGCTGGCGCCACGGAGTTCTGGGGCTCTGGTAACCCAGTCGGCGTAGGCTTTGGCAATCACCACACGCCCGTGGTTGGAGACTTCTTCTTTAAGGGCCGATACGTTGGGTGTGCGGTTGCCGACAGCCAGACTGATCTTGAAGTTTTCCCAGTCGATGAATAGGGCGACATCCGCTCCGTGGTTGAGGTTGCTCTGCATGCAGTAATACGTCCCGGTGGCCTATCTCAGGCTCACCAATATGTGTCGATTCCAGTTTAGGGTGCGTCCTATTTGGAGTCAAGAAACCGTGCGCATAAATCGGGGAGGCCGACGAATTCCGCCGGGGCACTAGGATATCTTGACAATAGGATTCCTTTCTTACATTGTACCTCAATGTAGACCGGGCCGAAAACCCTATTCACTCACTCGGCTCGAACCATCATCAAGAGTGTAATTCTTAGAGGTGCAACCAATGGCGGACCGACCACCCAGACTAGAGGGAAAAGTAGCGATCGTAACCGGTGCCGGGTCCAGCGGCGAAGGTGTCGGAAACGGGAAAGCGGCGTCAATCCTATTTGCTAGAGAAGGGGCTAAGGTCCTTTTGGTGGACTTCCAAGAGGACCGGGCAAGAGAGACCCTCGATATCATCCAGGAAGAGGGTGGTGTGGCATCCACGCTCCAAGGCGACATGACCAAGATCGATGACTGCGAACGCATGGCCCAGACCGCCATGGAACGTTACGGCCGTGTGGATATCTTGGACAATAACGTGGGAATCTCCCAGCGGGGCACCGTGGTCGAGGTCAGTGAAGAGGACTGGGATAAGGTGATGACGGTCAACTTGAAGACCATCATGCTGGCCAGCAAAGCCACCATTCCTCACATCATCGCAGGCGGCGGCGGAGCTATCATCAACATCGCTTCCATCGCCGGGCTTCGGGCTCACAGCAGCACGCCCTACACCACATCCAAAGCCGGGGTGATCGGACTGACATTCTCGATGGCCGCCGACCACGCCGCGGACAACATCCGAGTGAACGCGATCGCCCCCGGCTTGGTTTACACACCGATGGTGGCGCCAAGGATGAACGACGACCTACGACAGTTCCGGGCCGATGCCGCTCCCCTGAAGACCGAGGGCACCGGCTGGGACGTTGGCTATGCCGCGTTGTTCCTAGCCAGCGATGAAGCTCGCTGGGTCACTGGCATCTGCCTACCGGTGGACGCAGGCCTAACCTCGGTCCACCCCGGCACCTTCACACCCATGAACCAACAGACAAGGTACTAGAGCGGGTCCCTCACCCAAACCAAAGGAGCGACAACGATGCGTCTAGAAGGAAAAGTTGCACTTATCAGCGGCAGTAGCCGAGGCATGGGCGCTTTTGAAGCCGAGCTCTTCCTAAAAGAAGGGGCTAAAGTTGTGGTGGGGGACGTGCGGGAGGAAGAAGGCCGAGCCTTGGTGGATAAAATCGGCGACGACTCCGTGTTCGTACGGTTGGATGTGACTAGCGAGTCGGACTGGGCGGCGGCGGTGAACGAGGCGGTGGACCGTTACGGCAAGCTGGACATCCTGGTGAACAATGCCGGGGTCAGCGCCAGGGGTTCCATAGAGGAAACGACCGTGGCCGAATGGGACCGGGTGATGGACATTAACGCCAAGGGCGTGTTTCTGGGCACGCGTCAGGCCATACCAGAGATGCGGAAAGCCGGCGGAGGCTCCATCATCAACATCTCATCCCAGTTGGGACTGGTGGGCATGAGCGAAAGCAGCCCCCAGTACCAGGCATCTAAGGGTGCAGTGCGAATCTTTACCAAGTCGGCGGCGATCCAGTACGCAGCCGAGGGCATCAGAGTCAATTCGGTCCATCCGGGCCCCATCGTCACGCCCATGACCGAGGCCCGGCGATCAGATGCAGCGGTTCAGGAAGTGATGATCTCCCGCATCCCCTTAGGCCGATACGGGGAGTCCGAGGATGTGGCCTACGGAGTTCTCTACTTGGCTTCGGATGAGTCATCGTTTGTAACCGGCAGCGAACTGGTCATAGACGGCGGGTGGACGGCGCAGTAGGCGATGCATCTAAGAACCAGATTAGCTTAGAGTGTCGCTAGCCCCGTGCTTTCAACCAGCCGGAGGAATTCCTCTTTTGTCTCGTCGGTGGGATTCGGTCCTGGATGGCGGACCTTGGAATTCTCGATGAAACCCCGGCTTTGCAACGCGTACTTGCGGATGCCGACACCGATGCCTTCTTGGAACTCGAATAGCATCAGCGGCAGACAGCGAGTGAAGAGCTCTTCTGCTTTGGCTTTGTCGCCCTCGGCCATCTGCCGGCAGATATCCACCAAGACCTCGGGGTAGGCGAAACCGGTCATGGCGCCGGCGGAACCACGGGCCAATTCTTCCAGCAGGAAAACCCCGCCCAGCCCGCCAAAGATGGGCATATCGTCGCCCACTAGTTTGCGGATGGCCGAGATCTTGGGCGGCGTCGGCGGGTCTTCCAGCTTCAGGTACTGGGCTGCAGGGACGTTGCTGGCCAGCTTGGCGACGAATTCGGGGGACATGTGTACGCCGGAGGTGCTGGGGTAGTCTTGTACGACGATCGGAATACCGATGTTGTCTGCTAGCCTGGAGTAGTGGGCCAACACTGTGTCGGGGTTGGGCTTGCCCATGGGCGGCGGTGAGACCATGACGGCCGCTGCGCCCAATTCCTGGGCCTCCTTGCTGCGTTCGATGGCAGCGGCGGTACTGCCAGCCGTGGTCCCCACGGTTACTGGCAGACCCTGGGACCGTTGAATAACGGCGTTCGCTACTTGGTAACGCTCGCGGTCGGTCAGCCTTGCTGCTTCGCCGGTCACACCCAGGCAGACCATACCCTGGCAGCCCGATGAGACAGCCTTGTCCACCAGATTGACTATGGACTCCGTGTCGATGCTCTCGTCATTGTGGAAGGGTGTTGCCAGCATCCAATGGACCCCGGAAAACTTCTCAGCCATGGAAAACCTCCGATCGGTAGTCAGCCTGGGATATTCTACATGTCAAACCGTGTTTAAGTTCTCCAAATCTCGTTATTGAGGTAATGCCCGCTGTCTCTTTGCCCAATAAATTTGTTTGACCAGCGACAACCAGATTCTTCGGCTGACGCCTCAGAATGACAATGGGCTTGATCAAGGAGTGAGAAGAATCTTGCCGACGGTTTCCCTGCCTTCCAGTTGGCGGTGGGCTTCCACTGCCTCCGATAATGGCAATGTTAGGCCGATGTGGAGTTTCAGCTCGCCCGACTGGACCCACTTCAACACTTCTTCGGCCCGGCCTAGCAACTCGTCACGGGTGGCGGTGTAATCGCCTAGGCCGGGCCGGGTCAGATACAGAGACCCGTTCTGTAAGGATCGAGTGTTGGTGTCGGTGACCGCTCCGCCGGCCTGTCCGTAAAGGACCATGTATCCGCGGCGTCCCAGGCATTTGAACCCTTTCTCAAAGGTGGTTTGCCCCACGGCATCCAAGACCATCTTGACGCCCTCTCCACCGGTGGCCTTGCTGATCTCCTCTGCAAAGTCCTGCTGGGTGTAGAAAATAGTCTGGTCTGCTCCGGCTTGCTTGGCCATCTCGGCCTTGGCGTTGGTGGAAACGGTGGTGAAGACGTGGACGCCCAGGCGTTTCAGCAACTGGATCAGCAGCAAGCCCATCCCGCCCGCTCCGGCGTGGACCAGCACTTGGTCGCCGGGGTTGAGCCTGGTGATGCCAAAGACCAGGAAGTGGGCGGTCATCCCTTGAAGGAGTGACGCTGAGCCGGTGGCAAAGTCCATGGCGTCGGGTATGCGGACCAATAGCCACGAGGGCACGGCCTGGCGTTCGGCGTACGAGCCGGTGTGCATGGCGTAGGCAACCCGGTCGCCGACCACCACCTCAGTAACCCCCTCGCCCACGGCCGTCACCACCCCGCAACCCTCACGTCCCGGTATCCAGGGGAAATTGGCTGGTTGGTTGGTGCCCTTCCGGCTGGAAACGTCGGTGTAGTTGACGCCGATGGACTTGAGGTCAACCACAGCCTCACCTGGCCCTGCCGTTGGTTCGGGGATGTCTTCTAGTTTCAGGACCTCGGGCCCGCCAATCTCGTACGCGCGTATCGCCTTCATATTTGCCTCGCAGACTTGGTTTGAGGCTAGGTTACAGCACCGTGAGGCTGTGCGAAAGTCCGGAACTGAAGTACGGCTCGCTTGGAGCCGTTACAGGCCGGAAAATTGAGAGAAGGGAATCTAATAATCTTACGACCCCGAAAATATGGAAAGGGGAGGGTAGGAAATTTATCCTTTCGCCTCAGCGGGCGGTGGGGAATGCGGGTTCGGCTGAGCGCAGGTCACGGCGCCGTTTCCGGACCACTCGGTTCTGCCGAGGTCCTTTTCCGTCAATCTCGGCAATCTCCAGGACTTTCTTGCCCTGGTCTAGGTGGAAGATGACCAACTGGTTTCGGCCTCTTGTACCAGGTTGCCACTGCATTTTCCTCATCCCTTGAATAAGTAAAGCATCTTGCTCACCCCTTTTGGCGTCTCCGGGAGTTCGTCTCCCGGCTTTCGCTGCTGCACCAGTTAGTTAACCCTCACCGGCGATTACGAGCCGTGACACCAAGTACACTACTTATGTGAACCTCGTCACATCTAAGGCAGGGAATGCCAGACGAAATACCGTTGCAGCGGGCGAAAGTTTACTTTGGTTGCCCGGTATGGTTTATTAGACCTCGTATTTAAGGCGTTCCGAGCCCTTCTAGATAGGACGGTCCGGAACTGGAAATTCGGTAAAACCCATGGAGTGGCTGAAACAATGAGTTTCGAGATGATAAAGATAGACCAGGTGGACCGGGTGGCCATCGTGACCCTGAACCGGCCTGAGGTCTTGAACGCCTTGAGTCTGCAATTGGTTAGGGAGCTAGACGAATTTGTAACCGCGGCTGAGGAAGACGACGGCATAGGCGCCATCGTGATCACCGGGGCCGGCGACCGGGCCTTCTCAGCAGGTGCGGACATCCATGAAAACCGGGAAAATTCGGATGAACAGCGTGCCGCCGGCGGCGCCGCCCGTGCCGTTTATACCTGGCATCTGGCGGTTTCCAGCAAGCCGGTGATCGGGGCGATCAACGGCCTCTGCTACGGCGGAGGGACGGTCATGGCTACCAGCCTGGACTTCCTCATGGGCAGCGAAAAGAGCAGCTTTCGGTTCCTGGCCGTCAACTACGGGCAACTGAACGCAACCTGGAGCTTGCCGACAATGGTGGGGTGGCCCAAGGCAAAAGAACTCCTCTATAGCGGCCGTGAAGTCTTCGCTGACGAGGCGTACCACATCGGCCTGCTCAACCACCTGGTGCCGTCGGGCGACTTGATCGACCGGACGGTCGAGGTAGCGGCAGGTATCGCAAAGAACCGAGCGGAAGGTGTTGCCAACATTAAATCGCTCCTGATTGAACAAACTGGAGAGGCCCTGGAGACTCAGTTTCAGACGGAGATTGAAGGCCGAAAGGGACGGTTCAAGGGACTGTCCGTGGAGGATGGGTTCAAAGATTTCTTGGACCGGAAGGGCCGCAAGCCACGCGTTTCCTAGTCGCTGCTCCTAATTTGGGAACCATGAAGAAGGCCCCTGGGAATCACCTGGGGGCCTTTCCTATGGCTGGTGGTCGTCTTGTGCCACTATTCTTGCTAGAGTGAACTAGGTGCCGCTGAATCAACGGCGGGCCCTGACTGATTTCCACTTTTAGGCCCTAAGAAGATGAGATTGCACCTCCGGCGTTTTGCCGAGTAACTGAATTGATCGATCGAATCACCATTGGAAGTATGAGACCAGGCGTTTTGGCGTTTCGCGTTGGTCTCCCCATCGCCGTTTTTCTTGCGGTGATTTTGGCTCCCAATCCAGACGGACTCACAGACCAAGGGCAGCGGGCATTGGCCGTGATGGCCATGGCGGTGGTGCTGTGGGCGACAGAAACTCTGCATATCGCCGTGACCGGCATGATGAGCATTGTCGTATTGATGCTGATAAACGCTGTGGACGATGTCAGCGTGGCCCTCTACGGCTTCTCCCAGCCCGTCACCTATTTCCTGGTCGGTATCCTCACTCTGGGTATGGCGGTGCACCGGTCGGGCCTGGCGGAACGGATGGCGGTGCACCTTATCCGGTTTGCCGGCGGCAACCCAAGGCTGCTGTACGTACAGATGCTGGCCGCATTCGCCGGGCTGACATTCGCCCTTCCCTCTGCTAGTACCCGGGGCGCCATCATGGTCCATGTTTACGAACAGGTGATGGAGCATTGGGGTGTGGAGAAGACCGCGCCGTTGAATAAGGCAATCATGATGGCCATGGGGGGATTGAACCGCCTAGGCTCCACCGCGTTGTTGGCCGGAGGAATAACCCCGGTGGTCGCATCGGCCCTGATCGCGGATTTCGGGGGCATCGACGCTTTTTCCTGGACCCGATGGTTCATCCTGATGGCGGTGCCCTTCTACCTGGTTCTGATCTTTGGCGGGCTGGTCGTTTACCTGATGTTCCGTTCGGGGTTCACATTGCCACCAGGGGCTGGCACGGTTGACTTGAAGACCGGCCCCATCCAGACCAAAGAAATCAAAGCCGGCCTGATCGCGTTGGGCACCGCCCTGCTCTGGTTCACCGACTTTGCCCATGGCTTGTCGCCCGCTGTGCCGGCGCTTATCGCCATGACGATCATTCTGCTGCCGGGCGTGGGTTTGCTGACCTGGCGCGAATTCGAAACGAACATGGGCTGGACCAATTTCTTTGTCATCGCGTCGTCTTTGTCATTGGCCAACGCGCTGATCATCAGTGGGGCTGCCGGCTGGTTCGCCGATACCTTGGTGGGGAGCGTGGAGGGGCTGCGTGGCCATCCGACACTGATCTTGCTGGCCATGTCGGGCGCGGCTGCGATGGTCCGGGCGGTGATGCCTAACATCTCGGGTTACTTGGCGTTCATAATCCCTGTGGCCATGTCCACCGGCTCGGCGTTGGGGTTGAACCCTGTAGTGTGCGGATTGGCGGTGGTGGTCGTTGGAGACTCGGTGGTTTACTACCCCGCCAGCGCGACGGCCAGCGTGTTCATATACCAGCGGGCGGAGATCCGGGCGCCAGAAGTGGTCAGAATGGGCATATTTATGACTGTGATTGCCGTGGGAGTGCTATTTACCATCGTGCTGCCCTACTGGAGTATGGTGGGAGAGAGCCTGACTCCCTGAGCAAGTCCACTGATTAGGTGGCTGACATTACCGCATCGAACAACGACCCGGTCCCACCACTGGGACACCGCAGCCAAACTCCCGATGTGACCGCTCCTGACGGCTCGGAGATTCGGCTGTTGGTGGGCGGTCGCCAGGGCGGGTCCAAAAGTAGTTTGGTTGAAGTTACTCTCGGTCCCGGCCGAGTCACACGCCCGGTTCGGCACCGCTCGGTTGAAGAAGTCTGGTACGTCCTGGAGGGCGCCGGAATGGTCTGGCGCTGTCCGCCAGATGCCGAGCCTATGACTGTTCCAGCGATGAACATAAAACTTGGCGACGCCCTGGTCATCCCCACGGGATGGAGCTTCCAATTCAGCGCCGGCCCCGATAAGGCGCTGAAGTTTCTTTGCCACACTACTCCCCCATGGCCAGAGGGAGATGAGGCGGTGGCGGTGGAGCACGGTGGATTGGGTGAAGCGACGGTTTAGGACCATAATCGGCTAGTCAGTCACGAAAACTTGACAATAATTTTTGGGCCACCCTATACTCGAATTCGAACAAACGAACATTTGCAAAGGCTATGAAGGGGAGTAGTAGTCTTCCAGCAGGGCAAAGCGAGCCGGGTAAGGTGTGAGCCGGCGCTCAGAGCGGAAGAACGAATGGACCCTGGAGCTGCAGGCCGATCTAAGGGTGAAAGCTCTAACTAGGCTGTGACGGTTGGGCGCCGTTAAAGGTCCACGGCACGGGGCAACAGTAGACCAGGGCCCCCCGCCGATCGAGAAGCTGGAACAGCCCCGTCTACAGATTGGGGAGCAACCGGCAAAATAGGGTGGCAACACGATTTGACTCGTCCCTTGAGAGGACGGGTCTTTTTTATTTGGAGATAGTTCAGAAAGCTGAAGCCATGGCACAGTCAGAAAAAACCGACTACCTAACCCTGAAGCGCTCTGTGTACCGGGAGTATAGCTCCTCACAGCAGCCGCCAACGCGGCGAAAGAGACCGTTCGGTTTGCCCTCTTCGCTGATATTCTCAGAGATATCGAGAGCGAAGGCCTTGACCCGTCTCAAGTGCCGCAGGGCGTCGTATTTTTTCTGGGATACGGGGTTTAGGCCAATGCGCCCCAGCAGCTAGATAAGGGAGCACCGGTATGTATCAACCGACATTGGAACAAGTAAAGGGGATGACCGGCCAGGGAAACTTGGTGCCGGTTTACCGCTCGATAAACGCCGACTTGGAAACTCCGGTTTCCGCCTATCTAAAGGTGGCCCAAGGGCAGTATTCTTTCCTGCTGGAGAGCGTCGAAGGCGGGGAGAGCATCGGCCGCTACAGCTTCATAGGAACCGACCCATACAAGGTGGTCAAGACTGGTGCGAAAGAAGAATTAGGCGAGATCGACCCACTGACTCCAGTCCAGGAAGAGATGGACCAGTACATGTTGGTCCCGATTGAAGGCCTACCTGGATTCCACGGCGGGGCGGTCGGCTACCTGGCCTACGACACGATCCGCTACTTCGAGCCGAGGGTGCCGGAGATGCCGGCTGACCCTGTGGGCGTGCCCGAGTCCGTGTTCATGTTCTGTGACACATTGCTGTTGTTCGACCACGTCCGCCATGACATCAAAGTAGTCAGCCACGTGCGGCTGAACGGCGATATCGAACAGGCTTACGCCAAGGCAACGGCCAAGATCGACGAGATGGTCGCGCGGTTGTCGCGACCCTTGGAATTGCCACCTGAGCTGCAGTCTAATGACGCCCAAAAGTTCGTGTCTTCAGAAATTGAGTCGAATCAAACGAAGGACCGGTACGCCAAGATGATCGATCGATGTATCGATTACATCTATGCTGGCGACATGATTCAGATAACCTATTCTCAACGGTTTTCCCGTCGGACCGAGGCCCATCCGTTCCAGATCTACCGAGCGCTGCGCAGCATCAATCCGTCCCCGTATATGTATTACTTGAACCTGGACGACTTCCAGATCGTGGGCGCGGCCATCGAGACCGTGGTCACCGTCCACGCCGGCCGGGCCGCCACCCATCCGATCGCTGGGACCCGGCCCAGGGGCGCGACGCCGGGTGAGGACGAGGCCAACGAGTCGGAATTGAAGAGCAGTGAGAAACAGCGGGCCGAGCATATCATGCTAGTTGACTTGGGCCGGAACGACATCGGCCGGGTCAGCCAGCCGGGCACCGTGTCGGTCACGCAGCTCATGGACGTAGAGAAGTTCTCCCACGTCATGCACCTGGTCTCCCATGTTGAGGGAGACCTTCGTCCGGATATGACTGCCTATGACGCCCTCCGGTCTTGCTTTCCGGCGGGGACCGTGTCGGGCGCGCCCAAGATTCGGGCCATGGAGATAATCGCCGAGCTGGAAGGCGAGAAGCGTGGGCCGTACGGCGGCGCTGTCGGCTATTTCAGCTACTCAGGGGACATGGACACGGCGTTGGTGCTGCGGACTGGGGTCTACAAAGACGGGGTGATATATGTTCAGGCCGGTGGCGGGATTGTTGCCGACAGCACAGGCGAAGACGAGTACCAAGAGACCCGCCACAAAGCTGGCGCGCTGATGCGGGCGATAGACTTAGCCGAAGGCTCCGACTAACCATTTAAGGGAGATCAAAAGATGTTGAAATCGTTCTTTCACACGGGGTTCGTAGTCAAGGATATAGACAAATCTGCCAAATTCTACACCGAGGTGCTGGGCATGAGAATGGGAGAGCGCTTCGAGCGCCAGGGGGCGTTCGTTGAACAGGTCTTGGCTTTCCCGGGCGCCCATATAGACCGCGCGATGCTGGACAAGGGAGAGGGCCACAAATTGGAGTTGGTCCAGTATCTGTCGCCAGCCAGTGGAACGCCGCGAGTCAACCGAAACGATCTTGGCGCGGCACACCTGGCTTTCTTCGTCGAAGACCTGGACCGGTTCTACGCGGAAACCTCCGAAAAAGGCCTTAGATTCAACAATCCGCCCTCATCTCAGCTAAATGATCAAGGCAAGGTCTCGATTAAGGCCTGCTACGCTCAAGACCCCGACGGCAATTGGCTGGAGTTCGTGGAAGTCTTCTAGTTCCGGCCAGATGTTTTCGAGGTAACAACCATGCTTTTAATGATCGACAATTACGATAGCTTCACCTACAACCTGTACCAATACCTGTGTGAGTTGGGCGCGGAGGTTGAAGTCGCCCGCAACGACAAGATCTCGTTGGAAGAGATCCAAGACATGTCGCCAGAGGGGATAATCATTTCTCCGGGGCCGTCCACTCCCTTGGAAGCAGGCATATCCAACGACGTGATACGTCAATTTGGCCCTAGTACTCCGACCTTGGGCGTTTGCCTGGGCCATCAGTGCATCGGCCACGTTTATGGGGCAAAAGTTGACCAGGCGGGCGAGATTCGCCACGGCAAGACCTCTATGGTCAGTCACAACGGTGCTGGAGTGCTGGTTGGACTGCCCAATCCCTTCCAGGCCATTCGCTACCACTCGTTGGTCGTCTTCCCTGAGACGATGCCGGATACTTTGGAAGTCACCGCACAGACAGAAAACGGCCTGGTCATGGGGCTCCGGCATAAGGATTACCCCATAGAAGGCGTCCAGTTCCATCCGGAGTCTATTTTGACTCCGGATGGAAAACACCTGCTTCAGAATTTTCTTGATAAAGTTAGCGCTGCGACGGCGATTTAGATAGGAGCTGAAATTTGGATATCCGCGAAGCGATAGATGTTGTCGTCTCAGGCGATTCATTGGCCATGGACAAGGCAGCGGCAGTAATGCGCCAGATCATGTCCGGAGAGGTGACCCACGCCCAGTTGGGCTCGTTCCTGACTGCCCTTCGGCTGAAGGGGGAAAGCACTGAAGAGATCGCCGGTATGGCTACTGTCATGCGCGAGTTTTCGTTGCGGGTAAATGTAGACGGCATGCTGGTCGATTCCGTTGGCACCGGCGGAGACGGCCTCAACACTTTTAATATTTCCACCGCCGCGGCATTTGTAGCTGCCGGTGCTGGCCTAAAGGTTGCGAAGCACGGCAACAGGGCCGCGTCGGGCACTTGCGGGAGCGCCGATGTGTTGGAAGAACTGGGCGTGCAAGTAGAGCTTACGCCCGAAGGAGTGGAGCGGTGCATCCGAGAAAGCGGCATCGGGTTCATGTTCGCCCAGGCGTTCCATCCTTCCATGCGCCACGCCGGACCGGTGCGCCGGGAGATCGGCATCCGGACCGTGTTCAATATCTTGGGACCGTTAACCAACCCGGCCGGCGCCCAGTCCATGCTGGTGGGCGTGGCCTTCCCAGAGCTGAGTGAGAAAATGGCCTCGGTCCTGAACCTGCTGGACACCCACCACTCGATCATCGTTCATGGCGAAGGCGGCCTGGATGAAATGACACTTTCCGGGGACACGTCTGTTTGGGAGGTAACCGGGGGCAAGGTAAGCAACTGGACGCTGTCCGTGGCCGACACCGGCCTGTCGGTCACGCCCATCGATGCAGTTAAGGGTGGAGACAGGGAGGCCAACGCCAAGACCATGCGGGAGTTATTGGGCGGCGCCGGCGGTCCGGTGCGTGATTACGTGCTGCTGAATAGCGCGGGAGTGTTTTTGGTTGGCGACCTAGTTACCAACATCCGGGACGGCGTACAACTGGCGGCCCAGACCCTCGACTCCGGCGCGGCCAAAGATCGACTGGAGTCTATGATCGAGGTCAGCCAAGCGGGTGGCTGAACTGCTTCCGAGGCCATGACGAAGTATAATGCGAGTCTGATTATCCGGTCTCTAGTACAGAAAAATGCCAAACATCCTAGATGAAATACTCACTGCCAAGCGCGTGGAATTGGCTGAGGGCATGTCCCAGGTTTCTCTCGCTGACCTGGAGTCTGCCGCTGCCAACCAGTCTCGGCCTCTGAACCTGTCTGGGGCGTTACTGGGCGGTGGCGTGCGGCTCATCGCTGAGATCAAAAAGGCGTCGCCTTCACGGGGGTTGTTGATGCCTGAGTTTGACCATCTCAAGCTGGCCGAGACCTATGCAAGTAACGGGGCGGCCGCCATCTCGTGCCTGACTGATCCCAGGTTCCAGGGAGAACTGGCGCACTTGCTGCAGATCAAAGAATCCGGGGCATCCCAAAGGGCTCCGGTCATGCGCAAGGATTTTATTTTTGATCCCTACCAGGTGGTTGAGACACGAGCCGCCGGGGCTGATGCGATGTTGCTCATCGTCGCGATCTTGGAACCGGCCCAACTGAAAGAATTGCTGGAAGCCGCACAGGCGCACTGGATGCAGTGTCTGGTTGAGGTCCACGACGAAGCTGAACTCGAGACCGCGGTGGACGCCGGGGCAGATATAATCGGCATCAACAATCGAGACCTGCGCACCTTCACCACCGACCTGTCTGTAACCGAACGCCTGGCCCCGCTGGTACCGAGAGGCAAGCAGATCGTCAGCGAAAGTGGCATTTTTACCCGCGAGCATCTGCGTCAGATGAACAGGGTCAGGGTTAACGCCGTGTTGGTTGGTGAGGCTCTTGTGACGGCGCCGGACGTGGGTGGGAAAGTGCGCGAATTAACTGGACAAAAAGCTCCGGTGGCATGACCATGGGTGCCCAGGAATTAAAGGTCAAGATCTGCGGTATTCGCGCCTTAGAAGACGCGCTGGTGGCGGCTGAGGCAGGGGCAGATTTCGTCGGAATGGTTTTCGTGCCGGAGCGCCACCGCCGCATCACCCCTAAAGAAGCGAAAGTAATCGTTGATGGAGTTAGAAACTCCGGCGGTCCCGCTCCTCGGATCGTCGGCCTCTTTGCCGACCAGGCTATTGAGGAAGTTGCGGGGATAGTCGAGTTCTGCGGTCTGGACCTGGTGCAACTCTGCGGCAAAGAGTCGGTCGAATATGCCGGCCAGACCGGCTGTGACGTGATCAAAGTCGTGCATGTCGCCAAGTCCGCCACCGCAACCGACGACGCTGGGACCGGCGCTAAGGTCAAAGAATTCAGTGGGGTCGGGCACCTGGTGACGCTGGACAGGTACGTTGAGGGCATCCAGGGTGGCACCGGAGTGGGGTTCGATTGGGGTGTGGCCGCTTCCCTTTCCCAGGCCGGTCACCCATTCTTACTTGCCGGCGGTCTAACACCCGAAAACGTATCAAAAGCGATAACCAAGGTGCATCCCTGGGGCGTGGACGTCTCCAGCGGCGTGGAAACAAACGGTAAGAAGGACCACGCTAAGATCAGGGACTTCATGCACAAAGCTCGCGCCACACTCAAGCCGATCTAGCTGATAAGAAGGAACACTTCATGGCAGATGTAAATGAGGGAGACCTCCTCTTCCCCGATGACCGAGGTAGATTCGGCGACTTTGGTGGGAAATTCATCCCCGAAACGCTGATGGCTGCGGTTGCCGAACTGGACGATGCGTACCAGACGGCCAAGGCCAACCCGGAATTCCAGGAGCGTTTGGGCCATCTGCTCCATAGCTACGCCGGGCGTCCCACCGCTTTGTACTTCGCGGAGAACCTGACCCGCGTCTGCGGCGGGGCTAAGATTTACCTGAAACGTGAAGATCTGGCACACACAGGAGCCCACAAGATTAACAACGCCCTTGGCCAGGCGCTGTTGGCTCAACATATGGGCAAGAAGCGGATTATCGCCGAGACCGGGGCTGGACAGCACGGCGTCGCTGCCGCCACCGCTTGCGCCATGCTTGGTTTGGAATGCATCGTCTACATGGGCAGCGAGGATATCAAACGGCAATCGCTGAACGTATTCCGGATGAAGCTCCTTGAGGCTGAGGTCGTGCCTGTCGAGTCTGGCACCCGTACCCTTAAAGACGCTATCAACGAAGCTATCCGTGACTGGGTGACCAACGTGGAGACCACCCATTATCTGATTGGCAGCGTGGTCGGCCCACACCCCTATCCGGTCATGGTGCGCGACTTCCAGACGGTCATCGGCAGGGAAGCCCGTGCCCAGTTATTAGAGGCGGAGGGACTGCTGCCGGACTACGTTCTGGCCTGCGTCGGCGGCGGCAGCAACTCCATTGGAATGTTCCATTCCTTCGTCCCCGACGAGGACGTGCGGCTGATGGGCTTGGAGGCGGGAGGCGAGGGCGTCTCCACCGGCAAGCACTCGGCCACCCTCAGCGCCGGGCGTCCTGGCGTGCTCCATGGGGCAATGTCCTATCTGCTACAGGACGAACACGGACAGGTGATGGAGACTCACAGCATCTCGGCGGGGCTGGACTACCCCGGCGTTGGCCCGGAGCACAGTTACCTGAAGGACTCCAAGAGGGCCGAGTACCGGGAGGTTAACGACTCACAGGCCCTTGAGGCATTCCATCTGTTGTGCCGCACTGAGGGCATCATCCCCGCCCTAGAGTCGTCCCATGCCGTGTACGCCGCCGTCGACCTGGCGAAAGCTCTGAACCCTGACCAGATAATTTTGGTCTGCCTCAGCGGCCGCGGAGACAAGGACATCGACATCGTCGCGCAGGCCTCGGGGCTTCAGATCTAGCAGATACACGCTGGGTTTGTTGGACCTGGCCAAAGCTGCGCCAGACGTAATCCAAACGCAACCGCTGTGCTACAATTATTGCCGATTCGGCGGGGCGCCCTTTAGGTGCGCTCTAGCTCGGCTCAGACTCGGATTCCGTCAAGAAAAAGGAGAATTCACTATGGATATGGGACTGGAAGGCAAGACTGCAATCATCACGGGCGGCAGTGACGGGATCGGGAAAGCCGCGGCACTGAGCATGGCAAAAGAAGGGGCAAACGTTGTCATCGTAGCCCGCCGCCAAGAGGTGTTAGACCAAGCAGTTCAAGAGATCAAGACGGCTACAGAGGGCTCGGTTGTTCCTTTAGCGCTAGACATCACCACCGACGGCGCCTCCCAGAAGATGATTAAAACGGCCGTGGACAACTTTGGCCGCGTGGATATCATCGTCAACAACGCCGGCTCGTCGATGGCCAAGCCCTTCGAGAGCGTCAGCCACGAGGACTGGCAATCGGACTTTGAGCTGAAGGTCTGGGCGGCGGTCCGCCTGATGCAAGATTCCATCATTGAGATGCGAAAGGCCGGCGGCGGCCGGATTATCAACGTTACCAACCTGGGCGGCCGGACACCCGGACCCGCATCCATGCCCACCTCAATCTCCAGGGCGGCGGGAATCGCTATCACCAAGGGCCTTTCCAAGGACTTGGCCAAGGAAAACATACTTGTAACTACCGTCTGCATCGGCCTGGTCAAGAGCGGCCAGCACCAACGCCGGTATGACGCCCGCCTTGAGAACGAGCCAAATTTGTCCCTTGAAACCTTCTACGACGAACTAGCCCAAGCCCGAAGCGTTCCCATCGGTCGTGTGGCCGAGCCCGAGGAAGCAGGCGACGTCATCGCTTTCTTGGCTTCGGAGCGGGCCAGCTACCTCACCGGCATCGCAGTGAACCTGGACGGTGGCGCATCGGCGGTTCTGTAACCTGCAGCGCGGCTCGAATATACGGATACTGAAAAGGTCCATGGGACCGAAGGACACCCTTGACTAGCTCCTACATGAATGAATTGCAGCCCCCGCAGAAGGTGCTGCTAGGCCCAGGGCCAAGCACCGTCCACCCGCGGGTACTGCAGGCCCTGTCGCTCCCCGTAATGGGTCATCTGGACCCGACGTTCTTCCAGGTCATGGATGACGTGTGTGAGATGTTGCGCATGGTCTTCCACACCACCAATTTCATGACTGTGCCCATCTCCTCCACCGGCACTGGCGCCATGGAGACTGCCTGCGCCAACATCATTGAGCCGGGGGATTCGATACTTGTCTGCCGGAACGGCTACTTCGGCATCCGCCTGGCCGATATCGCAGAGCGCTGCGGCGCCACCGTGCACGTGATGGACACCCCTTGGGGCAAAGCAGTTGACCCCCAGATGCTGAAAGATGAACTCAAGAAGCGCCCAGGACTCAAGGCCGTAGGCGTGGTCCATGCCGAGACATCCACCGGGGTGCTGAGCGACATGAAAGAGCTCGTGGAACACATCCACGAGTCTGGTGCGCTGGCCATCGTGGACGCGGTAACTTCTTTGGGTGGACATGAAGTCAGGATGGACGACTGGGGTATCGACGTTTGCTACAGCGCCACCCAAAAGTGCCTGGGCGCCCCTCCGGGGTTGGCCCCCATCAGCCTTTCTCCCGCAGCCATGGACGTGGTCGCCAAACGGCCGAGCAAGGTCCAGAGTTTCTATTTCAACCTAAAGGACTTGGAATCCTACTGGAACCAGACCAGGGCCTACCACCACACTTCGCCCATCAACATGACCTATGCCTTGCGAGAGGCTCTGCGCATGATGATGGAGGAAGGTCAGGAGAACCGGATCAACCGGCATGCCAGGGTGGCGGCCGCGCTTCGCGCTGGAGCGGAAGCCCTGGGTCTAAGTCTGTTGGCCGAAGAAGGACACCGTCTGAACCCGCTGACGACGCTATCGATCCCTGAAGGCATCGAAGACGCCAAAGTCCGGCGGGCGTTGCTCAACGATTACGACATCGAGATTGGTGGGGGCCTGGGGGAGTTCGCCGGCAAGGCCTGGCGCGTCGGACTTATGGGCGAGTCGGCCCGGGAACGCAACGTATTTGCGTTGCTCTCAGCTCTAGAGACCATCCTCTCCAAAGAAGGCTACGAAGTGGCCTTCGGTGCCAGCCTATCAGCGGCTCAGCGGACAATCGCGACGTTTGACGACGAATAAGTAGGCGGGTAACCAACCAGGCGAGATTCGACTGCGCCGCTACCGGTCATCCTCTGGCAGCCGGGTGGCTACCGTGCCCATAGATGCTGGCGGCCAGGGTCCGGTTAGGTAGTCATAGAGGTTGCCGACGTTGATGCCCATGACCATAGGCGCCAGAGCCGCTTGTTCCACGTCCATGGGGTAGCGGTCAATCAGAGCTGTCAGGGTCGAGACCGACTCTTCGCGGGTCATGCCCCGGTCGACGGCGTCTTGGACGTAGTTCTTCCACTCGGAGATGAACGATCCCTGTTCGTCCAGGTAGCCTTTGCCGCACATATCGCCGTGGCCAGGCACGAATATGTCTTCGTTCAATCCGCGTAGTGACTCCAGAGCTACCAACCACAGGTCCGGGTCGGCTTCGTGGAGCCAGGAATGGACGCCGTGGAAGATGTTGTCGCTGGTGAAGACCACGCCCTCCTCTTTTACGATCACCGCCGTCTGGTAGAGGGTGTGTCCGGGCATGTGAATCATCTCGAAGGTATGGTCGCCCACGTGCATGGTCATGGTCTCGCGGAAGGTGATCACCGGAGCGTTGGCCTTATAGCCTTCCAGCAACGCGGGCTCGTCAGGCCCGAAAGTGCCGATCCTGGCGACATGTTCGGCCATATCTGTTTTCAGGATGCGCGCTCGGACTCCCTCGTGTGCGATAACCGGCGCGTCGAAGAAGGCGTTTCCCGTCCAGTGGTCGCCGTGGGGCTCGGTGTTGATGATATAGCGGAGCAGCCCGCGCTTTTCTATCTCAGACTTCAGCCACATGGCTGTGGTGGGCTTGTGGGGGCTGTCGATCATGACGATGCCGTCTGATGTGGTCACGAAGCCAAAGTTGCAACCCCGCGTCTCAGTCTCAACCCATGTATTGCTGGTTACCTGTTTCATGGCATGCCTCTATTAACAGTGGTTTTCTTGGTGGCCATCACGTGGCCCGCATCGATCGTCCGTTCCTCCGGCATAACGGCAGAAGTATCTACCAGGTAGCCGGCGATGGAATCCGTACTGGCGCGTATAACTAAATTTTCTCCCTCTAACAGGCGGATATAGGCGGCGTCCGTAGGGAGGAGCCGGGCAGCCTTGTTCGCGATCAGGTTCAACTCTTCGTTGGTGTTATAGGCAGCAGCCATTTTGTTGGAAACTTCTTGAAGTGCGATCGAACGTTCCCGGTCACTTTGCAGGCCTTCCAGTAGCTGTTTCTTGGTTTTTTGCTGGTCGTTTATGCGATATCTGCTTAAAAAGTTGTCGGTATTATGACACGATTGTTGTGTTCGAGGCACGGAATCGGATAGTCACGGATCAGATGCAAACGACCCCACTAAATCCTGCAGTTGACTGGGCAAGCGGCCGCGGCTATGCTGGCTCCAATTCTGCCAAAGCCCTGAACTGAGGCTATCACGCACCGATATTCAGGATTCGGCAGCGGATATTTGGCGCATAACACTAGGCTCCACGAGAGTGAGTTAGGAGCGATAATGGCCGAAAAACTGCAACAGGGGGATCGTCTCCCCAGCGTTACTCTCCAATTAGTGGACGGTGGGACGATCACCTTGCCCGACGATGCACCCACCAGGTACACAGCCCTGCTGTTCTATCGGGGACATTGGTGACCCTACTGCAATCGGCAGTTAGCCGAATGGGAAGCGAACAAAGCAGAGTTGGGCGAACTGGAAGTAACTATCTACGCCGTTAGCGTAGACAGTAAGGACCTTGCCACAGAGGTCAGGGACAACAACAAATTGTCGTTTCCCGTTGGCTACGGGGTTACGAAAGCCGACGCCGACATTCTCGACTCATGGTGGTCCGAGGACCGGGGCGGCTATATCCAGCCGACCGAGTTCCTGCTGGGCCGCGGCGGCACGGTGTTGGGCGGCATGTACGCCTCCGGACCGGTGGGACGGATGGGGGCCGATGAAGCCATCCGCCTGGTCACCCGTCGCGAGAACATCCGCCGCGAGGAAGAGGGCAAGGCCAACTAGCAGCAGGCCAAAATCTGGCAAAAGAGGGAGAGCCATGAGCAATCAACAAGTGGTCGATCTGATGGAACACGTCTGGAGTTCCATCGACTCTCTGTGCTCTCGCATTACGGAAGCCCAGTGGAAGACGCCCACCGATTGTCCGGGATGGTCGGTCCAAGACCAGGTGTCGCATCTGGTCGGCGCGGAAGCCGGGATATTGGGCAACCCCCGGCCCGATCACACACCCGGGGACACCTCCTACGTTAAGAACGATATCGGCCAATCTAACGAAGTGGTGGTGGACTTCCGCCGGTCCTGGCCCGGCCGGCAGGTGTTGGACGAGTTTCGGGAGTTGACCCGGCAAAGACTGACCTACCTCAGAGGCCTGACCGACGACGGGTTCGCCGCTGAAACACAGACCCCCCTTGGACCCGGCACCATTACCGAGTTTGTGCGCATCCGTATCATGGATGCGTGGGTCCACGAGCAGGACATCCGGCGCGCGCTGAACATCCCCGGAGAGCTGGATGGGCCAGTGGCATCTCACGCGGTGGGCCGAGTGTCCCGGGCGATGCCTTTTGTAGTTGCCAGGAAGGCAAAGGCGCCGGATGGTGTTACCGTGGTTTTCAACATCACCGGGTCGGCCGGAAGTGTGGTGTCAGTGGCGGTCGAGGGCGGCCGCGGAAGTGCTTTGGACTCAGAGCCTGAGTCGCCAACGGTCAAGATCACCTCTGATCTTGAGACCTTTGCCTGTCTCGGGTGCGGACGTTGGGACCCTGCGGAAGCCTTGAGTTCAGGCAAGATTAAGGTGGCCGGAGACACTGTTCTGGGCGAGATCATAGTCCATCAGATGAATATCATGGTCTGACTTCGGGCTGCACTTGATATGGCAATTGGATACAATGTCTCTATTAAATCATCGACTAGCTGGTTCATTCCGGCTAGTCGCACAACGAACTGAGGCGTTGCCGTAAATGGCCCTTCTAGATAAACCCAAGTTCGGATTCTCAGCCGCTAAGATGCCCTTCGGCGTCCACTATAGTTGGGTAATTGTGGCGGTGCTGGCTATCGTCCAAGTCTTTGGCAGTTCTGTGTTCATGATTGCCGGGGTCATGGTGCCGCCCCTCACAGACCCTGAAGGCGGCTTCCGCTGGGGCATCGGCGAGCTCAGCATGGCTATCGGCCTGTATTACGTTTTCAGCGCTATATTTGCTCCCATAACCGGCCACTTGGGAGACAAGTTTGGCGCCCGGCCCATGATGTTTGTCGGCGCGGTGATGTACGGCGTGGGCATGGTTGCGCTGGGATTCGTCAGCGAGTTGTGGCACTTCTTCGTCTTTTATAGTTTCCTGATGTCGTTCACTGCCTCCATCACCATGGTGCCAATGATGGCGTCCATCAGCGGCTGGTTCCGGCGCCGCATGGGTTGGGGAGTGGGCATCCTTTGGGCCACCGGCGGCATTGGGACCGCCATCCTCGCGCCCTTAATTGCCTACCTGTTGGAATCGATCGGGTGGCAGACGACCTTTATCTCCGTTGGCATCGTGGGCATGGGGATCATGCTTTTGGTCTTCCCGTTCATACGAAGCAAGCCGGCGGATATCGGGATCCGGCCCTTCGGCATGCCGGCCGATTCGCCCGAGACCGCACCTAAGGACCGGACCGTGGAAGCCCTTCGGCTTAAGGTGTTCAACCAACAGATGCGGCAGACCAAGGCATTCTGGAACCTTCCGATCATCCATGCTCTGGGGTGCGCCGGCATGGGAATCGTGCTCATCTACGTGATTCCCCTAGCTGTTGAACAGGGTTTGAGCACTCCTGCTGCGGCGCTGACCATCACCATAATCTCGTTGGTGAGTATCGTGAGCAGGCTTGGAGCCCCGGTGGTGGCAGAGGCTTGGGGACCTCGGAAAGTTATGGCCGCCAGCTTGAGTATTCAAGCCCTAACGGTGCTCATCTTGTTTTGGGCCCACGATCCTTGGATGTTTTATCTGTTCGCCGCCACATTTGGACTAGGGTTTGGAGCTGAGTGGACCGGATATCTGGAGATCAACCGGCGTTACTTCGGTGACGGCCCGATGGGAAGTTTGTACGGGTGGCAGATGACCGGCGCGTTCGCTGGTCATGCCGTCACCACATTCCTAGCCGGCCTCGTGATTTACGTAACTGGCTCCTTCTATCCGGTGTTTGTTCTTTCTGCTCTCTTCAGCGCCGCCGGATTGCTGGTTATTGCCACGCTCGAGAGCACCTCCCACGTTTTGATCCCCGACTGGGAAGATTCCCTGCCGCCCGAAGCAAGGAGCAATTTTCTGCCTGGACCGGCTGCCGGCGATGACTAACCTCGCGATTCCTCGGTATTAGCGCCTAACTACCCGCTTGGGATTAACGGATTCTCCCGCGGGCTGCTTTTCTTATCGCGAATCGCTATACTGCACTTACTGCATCATTGCTTTATGGGGACTTGCGACGAAATTTCGATGCAGGCAGGCGGTTCAAGGTAGTTGGCGCTTCTAGATAAACCTAAGTTAGGGTTCTCCTTCGCCAAGTTGCCATTTGGCATTCATTACAGTTGGGTCGTCATCGGAATCTTGGCTACGGTCCAGATCTTCGCCAGCTCTATCAGCATGGCCGCAGGCATCATGGTCCCCCCATTGAACGATTCCGAAGGCGCGTTTGGCTGGGGCCTAGGCACCATCGGCGTGGTCATTGCCAGTTACTACATGTTTGGGGCCATATACGCCCCAATGACCGGGTGGCTGGGGGATCGCTACGGCTCTCGTTGGATGCTTTTCGCCGCTGCGATCATGTATCTGATCAGCATGTTTCTGCTGGGCCAGGTATCTGAGGTCTGGCAATTCTTTCTGTTTTTCGGCGTGTTGCTGTCCCTGACTCAATCCCTGGCAATGGTCCCCTTGATGGCCGCGGTGAGCGGCTGGTTCCGGCGTCACTTGGGGCTGGGGGTAGGCATCCTCTGGGGAGCAGGCGGAGTCGGCACCGGAATCATGGCCCCCTTGATGGGCGGCTTTATCGAGGTGCTCGGTTGGCAGAGCACGTTCATGCTTATCGGAGGTGTGGGGGGCGGCATCATGCTGGCCATGATCCCCTTCATGCGTAG
>FAXA01000151.1_pt1 | contig 23623 bp, 23 predicted proteins | sample 734441 | NCBI WGS metagenome assembly FAXA01 (sample SAMEA3597868, study PRJEB11362) | hydrothermal vent metagenome | biome: marine hydrothermal vent biome; feature: marine hydrothermal vent; material: ocean water | place: Atlantic Ocean | collected 2010-09-19/2010-10-04
CCTTCAAGGACGTGTGACCGGCGGTTAACTATGACTGCGGCACAGCCGGGATCCTTCAACGGGCTCAGGACGAGTGGATGCCATCAAATGTGACTCGAAGCAGATTTCAGAAACTCCTCAGCGATTATCAGGTCTTCGGCAGTCGTGACTTTGATATTCTGAAAGGCTCCCAGGAACATTTTTACAGGGTGGCCCAGGGACTCAATCATGGCTGCGTCGTCAGTTACGTCTTGAGTGCAATCACGGTGGGCTTCGGATAAGAGGGTGTAGCGGAAGATTTGGGGAGTCTGTGCGGCCCAGAGCAGGGAGCGGTCAGGGGTTTCGGTGACCATCTGGCCGGTGGATACCAGCTTGATGGTGTCTTTGACAGGCACTCCGGCTATGGCCGAACCGAATTCGGCAGCCGCGTCCAGTCCACGCTGCAGCATGGCTTCGTCGAAACAGGGCCGGGCGCCGTCATGGACCATGACCCATTCACACCCAGAAAGCAAGCCCAGTCCGTTCTTGACCGAGTCCTGGCGTCTCTCACCGCCGGCACAGACGTGGGTCACCTTCCGGTAGCCTTGCTCTTGGATTAACTCCCGGCCTCGTTTCAGAGAACCCTCGGCCAGGACCAGCACGATCTGGTCGACCAGCGAGAAAGATTCGAAGCGGTCCAGGGTATGGGCCACCAGAGGCTTGCCCAGTATGGGGGCGAAAGTCTTGTCCACTCCGCCCATACGGGTGCTGCGTCCGGCAGCGACTATAACCGCGCCTGTTTTGACCACCGCTTCTCCGCGTCTTTAAGAACGTAAACCAGGGAGTTCGAGGCTATTCGCCCTTGGGTTGGGCGAAGATGATGCGTCCGGCCGCCGTCTGCAAGACTCTGGTGACTACCACATCATGGAAGGCGTTCAGGTAGCGCCGGCCGCCCTCTACGACGACCATCGTGCCATCATCCAGGTAGGCCACGCCCTGGCCCACTTCTTTACCCTCTTGGACTATGTTCACTCGCAGTTCTTCACCGGGGAGAACGATGGACTTGAGAGCGTTGGCCAGTTCATTCACATTCAAGACTTGGACGCCTTGAAGCTCGGCAACGCGGTTGAGGTTGTAATCGGTGGTTAGGATGGCCGATTTCATCTCCCGGGCCAATTGGACTAGGACTGCGTCCACCTCGTTGCCGTTCTCCACTCCCACGTCCAGAACTTCCAGTGGCACCGCCTCGTCTTTCCGCAGCTTGCCCAAGACTTCCAGGCCGCGACGGCCACGGTTGCGCCGGAGCGGATCGCTGGAGTCGGCGATGTGACGCAATTCATCCAACACGAAACGGGGCACGATTAAAGAGCCTTCCAGGAAACCGGTGATACTAAGGTCGGCGATCCGTCCGTCGATGATCGCGCTGGTGTCCACGAGGATGTTTCCATTACGAGAGGAGGTCAAGGATTTGACCTTGTCGGCCTTTCCGGTCCAACCGTTGCCGTTGGAGGTCACTCCAGCCCCATTCATTGTTGAGCCCATGGAATGTTCAGCGCGCATGGCAGGGACTTCCAGTCCAGGGAATATGGCGCGCACATCCTGCTCCCGTTGGACCCCCAGCCCAAGTCCGAAAAGGCCTAAGACAACATGCACTACGACCGGCACGCCCCAACTGGGCCAACCGGATAGTGAGTACAGGGGTATGGAGACAAGTGAGGCAACAACCAAACCTACGAGTAGGCCTACCGTGCCTGAGATTAATGCCGAGCCGGATAGTGAATCGATGTATTCAGCGCTCATGCGCCAGAGCTTGAGGGTCAGGTAGGGGACTAATATGCCCCCGATTATTGCGCCGGCCAGGGTCAATCCAAGACCCCAAGGAATGAATTCTGCTCTATCTGTTGATGATTCCGATATAAATAATCCGAGCTGCCAGCCGATCACCCCAAGACCCCCCGCGCTCAACGCTTTGAGCATCCAAAGGGCCAACATTTGAGGTCGCCTCCTTACCAGCTACGGGTCCGGCTCCAGACCAACCGGTCCGGTAGATGCTGGGTCTTTCGATTTTTAAGTTTTGCTGGTTTCAAGCGGCCTTTTTCGCCAAGGGCCAGGGGAATAAACCTAGTGGCCCGAGGCAGGAAATTGGTCTCGATTACGAGAAACGTATTACTTCACCCGATAATATTGAGAATAGCACATGTACCCATGTTGAGGAAGGCACTTAAGCGGAGTCGGCCCATAATTACCGACTTGATGGCCCCATAGCGGCGGCGTGCCTGTCCCTCTGTATCTATCTGGCAGCCCCGTCGTATACTGCTGGGCGTTGGGGAGGAACGGAGACTGTTCCAGGCACGGTTTTATTTAACAGGGAGTTTTTATATGACTAGTCAAAGCAAGCCGAAGGTTTACCTGGTGGGGACAGGTGGAAGTATCTCCTTCGTGGGGCGTACCCGCACGGACTACACGAACTACAGCTACGACGGTAAGCATCTGACGATCGATGAACTTTTGGCCAGGGTGCCGGAAGTTTTGGAGTTTGCCGACGTCAGGACCGAGCAGTTCTTGAATCTGGGGAGCACTGATGTCACGCCAGAGCACTGGCTGGGACTGGCGAACCGGATCAACCAGATATTCAGAGATGATCCTGATGCCGCGGGCGTGGCGGTCACCCACGGGACTGCCACTCTGGAGGAAACCGCCTATTTCCTGAACCTGACTATCAAGAGCAGCAAACCCGTCGTGGTTACCGGCGCCATGCGTCCGCCCACCGGCTTGGGCACCGACTCTGATGTGAACCTGATCGATTGCATCCGAGTGGCGGCGGCGCCCCAGTCGGCGGGCCGGGGCGTTTTGACCATCTTGAACAACCAGATCCAGGCGGCAAGGGATGTGACCAAGACCAACAGCTACCGCCTGGAGACGTTTCAGGCCGCGGACTTCGGGTTCTTGGGCTACGCAGATTCCGATGAAGAGGTGGTCTTTTATCGCCGGTCAGACCGCGCCCACACCGTAGATTCCGAGTTTGATGTCGACGGTTTAGACCAACTGCCGAGGGTAGACATCGCGCCTGCCTATGCCGGGGCTGACGGGCTGGTGATCAAGGCCCTGGCTCAAGCCGGAGTGGACGGCCTAGTGGCTGCCGGGTTGGGTAGCGGTGGCTCGCCGCCCCCATTCATGGCGGCGTTGAAGGAAGTATCGGACGCCGGGCTACCCGTGGTGATTGCCACGCAGACTGGCAGCGGAAGGGTGATGCAGACCCGCCGGTTCACCGAGGACGGCTATATAGTAGCTGACAACCTCACGCCCAAGAAGGCGCGCATTTTGCTGATGTTGGCACTGGAGAAGACCAAGGATAAAGCCGAAATTCAGCGGATGATGTTGGCTTACTGAGCGGGGTCTGCCGTTACTAGGCCGTGCTGATTAGCGTGGCTGGCAGCTTCTGTCCGGTTGACCGCGCCGGTCTTGTTAAGGATGCTGCTCACGTGGTTGCCCACGGTCGAGACGCTGATGAAGAGCTCTTCTCCGATCTCCCAGTCGGTTTTGTCGCCGCAGACTAGCTGTAGTACTACCGCTTCCCGCTGGATCAACCCGTCGGGGGAAGCGGGCGTCTGAACCGGCAGGGATTCGAGCATAGTCCACGCAAGTAGGGGCAGGTTTCAAACCTGCCCCTACTATGTTGGTCTTCGAAGAGCCGTTATTAAAATCGGAAGTTTGGCTATTAGTCTAATTAGGCCGGTCTGGCGCGCCTACGATTTCATCATAAAGGTGGTCTTCGGAGATCACGTTGTTCTTCTTGAACTCCTCAATCTCTTCGGCGGTGTAGCCCAGGACCTCGGAGAGGACTTCGTCGTTATGCTCGCCGACCTTGGGGGTGACGCCGATGTTCACCGGAGTCCGCGAGAAGTGCCAGTAGTCTCCGGAAACGGCGATGGTGCCGGCCAGGAAATCGTCGACTTCCACCATGGCGCGGCGCTCCCAGGGATGGGGGTCGGCCTCGGCCATAGGTATGTCGTTTACAGGGGCCGCGACCACATCGTGCTCGGTGAAGTGGGCTATGGCTTGCTCCATGGTCATGGTGGCTAGGAGCGCGTTCAGCGCTTCGTTCACGACGGCCGCGTTCTTCGCTCGTTCGGGACGTGTGTTGAAACGGGGGTCCTCCAGCCACTCAGGCTTACCCAGGGCGTTACAGACGCGGTACCAGTGGTGTTGGTCACCGGCAGATAATAGGACCCAGCCCTCTTTGCAGGGGTAGATACCCGATGGAGGCGCGGTGGAATTTGAGTCGCCACGCTTGGGCTCGATGCCGGAGCCGTGGTAGGCGGTGATGGGAATCTCAGTCATGGAATAACCGGTGTCAGCCAGACAAACGTCCATCGACTGGCCCTCGCCGGAAACCTCACGCTCGTGCAGGGCGGCCAAACAGCCGATGGCTGCGTGCAGCGAGGTGATGCGGTCGATTATGGGCACGCCGGTCCGGATGGGGGGCATGTCGTCGTCGCCGGTGAGCATAGTGATGCCGGACATGGTCTGGCCGATGGGGTCGTAGCCGATCTGGTCACTGTAGGGGCCGAACTGACCGTAGGCGGAGACGTTGACCATGATGATGCGGGGGTTGATCTTCTTCAGTTCTTCGTAGCCGAAGCCCATCTTTTCGATGGTACCGGGCCGGAAGTTCTGGACCAGGACATCGGAGACTGCGATCAGTTTCCTGAGGGCCTCTTTACCCTCTTCTTTGCGGAGGTCCATGGCCAAGGATTTCTTGCCTGAGTTGTATTGGACCCAGTAGGAGGACTGCTTCTTAACCCAGGGGCCGTGGTAACGGGTCTCCTCACCGCCCAGACGCTCAACCTTGATGACCTCGGCGCCCATTCTGGCCAGTACCTGGGCGCAGCGCGGGCCGGCCTGATGACGGCCTAGGTCGATGACGCGGATGTTTTCCAATGGGTGGTTAAGAGTGGGCATGGGTGGATGTCCCCCTAAATAGCAGATGTGGCACGATGAGGGCAATTGTAAGACCGGCTCTGATAAAGAGCAAGATAGGGATGCCGGAGGACTGGGTACGAAGGGATGAGGGTAGAGGTATGAGGGGGAAAGAAAGCGGCCCGACATCATTTACTGGGCCGCTTATGTCTAGGCTGCGATCGCTGCAAGGACCCTGATGGGCATGTCTAGCAGGATGGTGTAGGTTCTAGTCGAAAAGTTGTCGCACCTGATATCGGCTTCTTCGAGGGCCGTCAGATAATGGCTGCACTGGAAGCAATCGATGTAACTCCGATAATTGTCACTGTTTTCGAATAGATCGCCGGAACAACGGGGGTAGCTTTTGAGCCAGTACATCGTGTTACCTCCTTCTTTGCTTCAGCCTGAGGCTACTAAGCAGTGGTTAACCTCTTTTGCCGGTGCCACCAGGCGCCAGCTTGCAAGGAGAGACCGGTACCTGACCGTTATTCAAGGTATTAATCTCGTAAAGATTGTGTATGAATCAACCGCTGATGACCGGGTCATAAAGCCGCCTCTCCGGTCCTAACCTTGATGGCGTCGCTTACTGGAAAGACGAAGATCTTGCCATCGCCGATATTCCCAGTGCGGGCGTGGTCCATGATGACGCCACCCAGAAAGCCGCCGACACAATCATGGACCACAAGTTCAAGCTCTACCTTTGGCAGGATATTTATCTCGTACCGGCCAACTCCGCGCGAACCACCGGAGGTCACGCCGCGCTGAGCGCCGCGGCAGGTGACGTTCACCACGTTAAGCCCGATTAGGCCGACTTCGGCCAAAGCCTCTTTGACGTCATTCGGTTTCTCGGGCCGGATGATTACTTAAACCTTGTTCATCGTTATCTCCCAGTCTTAGACGCCTGCCCGGGCGCTCATTTTGTTGAGGCACCGCCTGCCTGAGGCGGTGCCTCAACAAAATTGGACAATTTAACTGGTGGATTTCAAGGGCCGAATGGACGGGCTAGCCCGGTCCGTATTGTTGGCCGACGAAGACCAGTGGGATACCTCGTGGCCTTTTTGATTCAACGAGACCTTGAATATGCCTGCCAATTGGTTAAAAGTTAAAAATTAGTTTAAAATAGTTTTAAATTTTGTTGACATAAAGACTTGCCAATAGGTACCGTCGGAGGAGGTGAAGTGGTAGAAAAGGTTTCGGCTTGTCGGGCTTTAAAAACAGTGCCACTTGCAATATCAAGGGCGAATCCAGCCCTTTGCGCTAGCGCGGGGATAACCCGCCCTGGAGGTTGATCATGGTTATTGAAAAAGACTTGGTGGAAGACGTGGCTGTCACGGCGGTGGCCGAAGAACCGGCTGAACCTGCCTGCAAGCACCATTGGGTCATAGAGACGGCTAACGGCCCCATCAGCTGGGGGGAGTGCCAGATCTGCCATGAAAGCAAGGAGTTCCACAACTCCATCACCGACGCCGACCGCGATTACTAGATCGTAGCGTGCCGGTTCTTGAACGGTTATCGATTTTGAGCCAGGGCACGTAATGGGCTAGACGCAGTGGGTGTACGCCGAAAGAATTCGGAGGTAGATGTGCGGCCGGGCCAGCAGATGCCGGTATCGGGCCGACACTGGAGGGAGGGAAAGATGAGAGTACTTTGGATCGGTTTCGGACAGGCGGGGGGCAAGATAGTCAATTCCCTCATGGGAATGAACCGCCGCCTCTACAGCGCCATCGCAATCAACACGGAAGAGGCAGACCTGTCCGGCCTGCGTTACATCCGTGAAAAGGTCTTGATCGGGAAATACGCGCTCCGGGGACGGGGAGTAGGCTCAGATATCGACCTCGGCGCCAGTATCGCCGAGAAGTCGCTGGCCCAGATGATGGATTCCATCGACGCAATGGTGCGGAAACGGGACCCTGAAGTGATTTGGATCGCAGCCGGATTGGGCGGCGGGACAGGCGCTGGGGGTAGTTTCGTACTGGCCAATGAGTTGAAGAAAATCTACAAACACATCCCGGTTTACGGGATCGGCGTGGTGCCCTCGGTCAGCGGGATGCCCAACGACAAAGAGGCGCTGAACCTCTCCAACACCATCAAGAGCTTTGAGCTTTGGAACCACTACTTCAACAACATCCTGCTGGTGGACAACCAGCAATACGAAAAGGCCCAGGTCACCAGGGAATCGGTAGAGGCGATGTTTCAAAGGGTCAATGAGAACCTGGCCCAGACCCTCACTACGATACTGACGGCCGGAGAGATCCGCCCTCCGCCACAGGAGGTGTTCAGCTCTTCTGAGATCAAAGCCACCATGGGACTGATCGGCGATGTATCAACCATCGGCCACTGCGCCGAAGAGATCAGGGTGAGGTCCCAGTTTTGGCGTGGCGGAATGGAGCCCGGCACCCATGAGTTGGAGAGCATCATAGAGCGCAGCGTGGAAAAAAGCGTGCTCACCTTCCCGACGGACGTATCGGGCGCCCGTTCGGCGTCGCTGATAGTCCACGGCAGGCCGGAGCACCTGTACACCCAGGCGATCTCCGTAGGCAGAGCCAGGCTGGAAGAAATGACCACCGTGAGCAAGGTTCGCTACGGAGATTATCCTGACCGCCGGACCAAGTATCTGTCGGCGATCACCTTGGTTTCCGGGATCACCGACTTCAGCCGTTTAGACCAGATGCGAAAACGCGTGCAGGAGCTGAACGGCTCTACGCCGTCGAACCATCACACTGTGACCGACAGCGTGGTGGAGCCCTCGGTCATCTAAAACGCCTGGGAAGGGTTCCTATAGAAAAAGGGCGGGGTGATCCCCCGCCCTTTTTCTTATTCTGTGGACGTTCCTCAACGCTGTCATTCTTCACTTCGGCAGACCTTTCGCTTCACTCAAGGTTACATCTGGGTGGTCAAGTTCGCCGGCATCTTTAAAGAATAGCCACCGGGTTCACAGGGGAGCCGGTGCCGCCGACCACCCGCAGTGGGTTCACGGTGAGCATGAACTCGTAGCGTCCCTCTTCCGAGCAGGCCTCCGCCAATGGCTGCAGAAAGGCGTTGTCCAGCAGGCCGATGCCATAGGCGAAAATGGAGCCATGAACGGACCACGCTAGGTCGTAACCGTTGGGCGTGAAGTCCATCATATCCCAGACCAGCAAGCAGCAATCAGACTCGCGGATGAACTTCAGGCAGGATGCGTGCAGTCCGGGCCGTTCGTTGGGGTCTCCGCCCCAGAGAGGGTTACCGTCATCGTTCCACTTGTCGCGGCCGCTGTACACGATGAGCGCATCGCCCGGCGCCATCTCAACACCCTGGGCCTTGGCGATATCTTCCAGTTCCCATCCGTGCACCGGAGTGTCCATGGTTACGTAGGGGACTCCTCGGAACTTGGGAACATCCAGCAGCACCCCCCGGGTGATGATTCCCTCTTTCCAATGCTCAACCGACCCCCACACCGCGCCATCCATGGTGACGGTGTCATCATGGACCCGGCCGTTCCACATACCGTTCTCGTCCCAGACGTGGCACAGCGCATCCAGGTGGGTGGTGGCGGTGCCGTGGTAGGAGATTCCGTAGTAATCGGCTGAGAAGCCTGAGTCTTCCCCCCGGAAGACCTTTTTCATGTAGTGGTGGGCAGGGGTTGGATTGTTGGGAGCTGGAGTCTTGGGGAACTCCCTGCTGAGGGAGACGGCCCGGCCAGATTTAACCGTTGCGGCTGCAGCGAGCCGCTTCTCCGGCGTGACCATGTTGACCGCGCCGACTTGGTCGTCTTCGCCCCAACGGCCCCAGTTCCGGTCTTCTTTCAGGTATGCCAACACTTCGGCTTTCGTCGGTACGCGGCGCTCCATGGTCTCCTCCGTAATGCAGTTGGGTTAAGACCGGGACCGTCCCGGTTCGCGGACACGATAGCAGAGCATGCGCATAGGCGCAATTTACCGGCTATCGGACAGATTTCTGCAGACAGGTGAAGAAGCGGTCCATCATGGTCCTAGCGAAGCTTTCAATCATGCGTTGGCCGACCCTGGCCAACAGGCCGCCGGATGACGATTCGCTCTCAACTTCCACTGTGGTCTTGCCGCCGTTTTCTATCAGCTTGACCTTGGACTCGCCACGAACGAAACCGGAAGGTCCATTGCCCTCGATGGATAAGCCGTAAGACTCGTAGGGTTTCAGATCGATCATCTTGACCTTGGCGTCGAACTTGCTGCGTATCGGCCCCATGTTAATGGTCACCGTGGCCGCGTATTCGTCGTTGCCCAATGCTTCCATCTTTTCACAGCCGGGTATGCAGGAAGACAGGGAGTCCGGGTTGGTCAATATTCCCCAGACCTTCTCGGGAGTGGCGTCAAATTCGTAGGAGCCTGATAGCTTCATCTGTTGCCTCGTTGTGAAATCCGCCGACGATACGTTTTAGGAACGGTCGTCGGCCAGCAGTAGCAGTTCCAGTAATACTTGGACGCCGTTGGCGCAGTCTTGGGGCGTCGAATATTCTTCGATGGCATGGCTGATGCCGTCGATGCTGGGCACAAAGATCATGGCGACAGGGGCGATGTTGGCCACCGCCTGAGCGTCGTGTCCGGCGCCGCTGGCCAGCGGTTCCCAAGCCATTCCGCAGTTCTCAGCGGCCTCGGCCACCAGGGCCTGCATGTCGGCGGTGATTGGGACAGCGGACGTGAACCGGTGGCGGATGACGTCAATGTCCACTATATCGTCCACCGCGGCTTGGTCCGTGATCCGGCGCAGCTCCTGCTCGGCGTCGGCCAGCGCTTCCATGTCCGTGTCCCTAAACTCCAGTCCAATGCTGGCATGGCCCGGGATGACGTTAACGGCATTGGGGATGGCCTTGATGGAGCCCACTGTAGAAACCCGGCAGATCTCCTGTTCCGCAGCCATTTTTTGGATGTTCACGACCAGTTTGGATGCGCTGACCAAGGCGTCGCGGCGGGCCGACATCGGGGTGGTGCCGGCGTGGTTGGCTTTGCCCTCGATCTCAACTTCGAACACGGCCCTCCCGGTGATGCCAGTGACCACGCCTATGGGGTTGCCGGATTGGTGTAAGTAAGGCCCTTGCTCGATGTGCAATTCAAAGTAGGCGGCCAATTCTCCAGGGCTGCGGACGGCTTCGCCTATGCGCGAGAGGTCGCCGCCGATGTCGGCTATGCACGGGCCCAGGCTGAGTCCGTCGTCGTCCAGGGCATCTAGGTCTTCTTGCTCCAGCAGGCCGGACATGGAACGGCTGCCCACTAGCCAACGGTGAAAGCGGGTGCCCTCTTCATTAGTGAAGTCGATCACCTCCAACGGATGGCGGGTGCGGTGGCCTTGCTCTTCAAGCGTGCGTATAACCTCGATTGCACCCATAACACCCAGGGCGCCGTCATATTTGCCGCCCTTGGGGACCGTGTCGGTGTGAGAACCCAAGGCGATGGCCGGCAGGTTGTCGTCGGAACCGGCCCGACGCCCGATTATGTTTCCGGCGGCGTCGATTCGGGTTTCCAGACCGGCTTCCTGCATCAGTTTGATGGTGTAGTCCCGCCCGGCGATGTCCTCTGGAGAATAAGCCACTCGATCCATACCTTCAGGGCTTTCGCCCAGGTGGCCTAGTTCTTGCAACGTCTGGTTGATTCGTGACTCGTTGATTGAATACCTAGGCATGGAGTTAGCCTCGTGGTTGAAAATACATAAGTTACAGGGGTTGAAAGAGGTTGTTACTTGGCCCGCTCTTTAAACTCGTCCATTTTCTCTTCTAGGAGAACCCGGTCTAGGCCAAGTCTCACGGCGGCATCCCGGTCCCGGCCGGCTTTGGAATCGTCCTTCAGCAGTGTCCAGGCAAAGGCCCGGTTGGCGAAGGCAACGGCGAACCCAGGGTCCAGCTTGATGGCCTCGTCCAGATCGGTTAAGGCCAGTTCGGCGTTGTTCATCTCGATGTGGACATCAGCCCGGTTGTTATAAGCAACTGAAAACTTGCCGTCGATGCGAATAGCCTGGTCAAAATCGCTGATGGCCCTCGTCAAGCGCCCAGCGGCCCGGTGGGCGAATCCCCGGCTACTATACGCGTCGGCAAAGTTTGGGTTGAGGCGAACGGCTTCGTTCAGGTCGTTTACGGCTTCACGAAATTTGGCTAGGTTTGTGTAGGCGAGTCCCCGGTTGCTGTAGGCCACGGCCAGGGTGGGATTCAATCTGATGGCCTCATCCAGGTCGGCAAGGGCGTTTTCTGGTTGGCCTAGACTCAAATAGGTTGAACCGCGGTTGCTATAGGCCTGGGCCAAAGAATGGTCCATCTGGATGGCCTGCGTGTAACGTTTTACCGCATCATCCAACCGGCCTTGGCGCTGCATCCGCACCCCAGTGTCGTAGACCTTTTCGGCGTCCGTCATAGTGACAGCGCCGGGCAACAACCAGCGTACGAACCTGCCCAAGATTTGAAATACTATGAAGATTCTCATGATTTGGTCTTTGGGTGAGTGCTAATTGACCCGGTCTCGGAGCTCTGCGATCTGGTTCTCCAAGCTAGGCCGGTCTGCGCCAAGGGCTACTGCTTCTTCGACGTCTTTCAGCGCCTCTTCGTGCCTACCGGTCAAAGCCAGGATCAAACTGCGGTTGAGATAGACGTCCAGGTACTTGGGATTTATCTCGATGGAGGTGTCGAAATCGACGAGCGCCGCTTCAGGCCGTGCCATGGCGACCAACAGAAGACCGCGCTGGTAAAAGATGTTGGCATTTTTGTCGTTCAGCTTAATGGCCCGGTTGAGGTAAAACATTGCCTTGGCCGGCTGTCCCCACCGGGCGTAGTTCATGCCCCAGGTGAAGTAGAAACCGCTGGATACTGACTTCATACCGCCGTAGAAGGCCGACAAGAAGCGGAGAATCATCCGGAGTGACCCCTAGGCCGACAAGTCCAGAGAGGCCGTATCCCGGATGGATCAGTCTCACCGCGTGTGTCCGGGGGGCAGTCTGGAGTTGGCGCATCGAATCTGTAGACCGGATTATACTCTTAAGGGGACGGTGAGGTACCTGCGATGTTCAATTTCACCTTGGCTCGGTCTATGCCAAGGGCGACTGCCTGGTCAATGGTCTGCCTGGTACTGTGGGGCCAGGCCAAGCTTGGCCTCGGCGGACGCCCGCACGAGGTATATTTTAGCGTAAGTGGGGTCAATCTCAACCACGCGGTCCAAGTCGGCGATGGCCTCCTCGTACCTACCTTCGTCCATCAGCTCCGTTCCGCTGTTGAAGCGCTTCTCGGCGTCGCTGAGCCCTAAGCGAGCGGCAAGCCCAAGAACCGTTACGGCGGCGACCGGTAGGATCAACCGGCGGAACCCAAATCGAGAGGTATAAGGGGGATTCGAGACTGGAAGCGGTCTTGTGATTGTTAAATAACGATATCATCCTCGCTTTCAGATAGTAGACCTGCTTTTGAGTTCGGCCCTGTTGCGAACCGGGAAAGGCGCAAAGGCGAGATATCGATAGTTGAGGCCTGGCCATCAACCACCAATTCCGCCATCGTCACGCCGGCTGCGGGCGCCAATTTAAAACCGTGCCCGCTGAACCCAGCGCAGACGAAAAGCCCTTCGATACCGTTGATTTGGTCGATGATGGGCTGTCGGTCCGGAGTCGAGGTATACAGCCCGGCGAAACCGTTTTTGTATTCGGTCTGTTCCATCATGGGGATTCGGTTGGCCAGCCGGATCCAGACCGACTCGATGGATTTTTGGGTGGGCCGGTGGCCATACACCAACGGGTCCTCAACCGGCTCGCCAGGTCCTCCGCCGCCGGCCAAGAGCAGGTCAGTTCCCTCAGGCCGGAAGTAAGTCTGATTGACCAGGTCGGTTGCTCCTGGGAGGCTTGAAATACTGGCCGACGGCCTCGTGAAAGCTGCAACTTCATGACGGCTGACGGTCAAGGGCAGGCTAACTCCGCATTGCTCAAGTAGGCCACTGCTCCATGCACCGGCTGCGACGATGACACGCTCGGCGCTGATGCGCCCTTGGCTGGAAAGGACCCCTGTGACCTTTCCTCCGGTAATCTCTAGCTCTGTCGCGGACGTTCTCAACGCCGTTTTTACGCCAAGATAGCGGGCCTGGGTAGCGTAAGCTAGAGTCGTTCCAGAGGCATCGGCATACCCCGACAACGGTTCGTGAACGATGGCGGCGCAGTCGTCAAGATCGAAGCCGAGAGTTAACGCTCCGGCTTCTTGTTGGTCGATGATTGTGGTCTCGATGCCGACCTCTTGCTGGAGAGCGACTCTGGCGCGAGTCTGGTCGTGGTCTTTTCTACCAGCAAACACCAGATGTCCGGTTTCAGTAAAGCCGCATCGGCTGCCCACGATTTCACTGAAGTCCCTGAAAACCTGGAGGCTATGCCAGGCCATCCCGGCAAGCACTTGGGTTGAATAATGGGTGTGGACCAAGGCCGTCGACCGTCCGGTAGCGCCGGCGCCCAGCACATCCTGTTCCAGAAGCAGGATTCCGGTGACTCCCCTGGAGGCCAGGTTGTAGGCGATGGAGCAGCCCATCACCCCGCCGCCGATGATGACAGTGCTGGCTGTCGATATCATGATCGCTGTAGGAGAAGTTGCGTGGCGGCTACCTCTTGGATTTCGGAGGATTACTTGTGGCGAATGTTCAATTTCAGAGTGGTTATCAGTGTCTCCAGTTCCACCCCCAATCCTATCGCCCGTTCGGCATCGGCCCGCGCTTCCTCAACGGTTCCGGCGAAGACCAAGACTAAAGCCCGGTTGGCGTAGGCCACGCCTGAAGTAGGATCGACACTGATGGCTTGGGTGAAGTCTTCAATCGCCCGATCAGGCAGGGCCATGGCGTCAAAGGTGATGTCCCGTTCAACGTAGACGGCAACATCCTTGGAGTTTAATTCGAGAAGGTGATTGAAATCTACCACGGCCAGTTCGTACTGACCGTCGTTCCGATACGCTAGTCCCCGATTCCGGTAAGCCTCGACGTCGTTGGGGACAAGTATGATGGCGTCGCAAAACTCGGATACGGCCAGTTTGTATCGCCCCAAATGGTAACGGCTATAGCCCCGGCTGTAGTAGGCGTCAGCATTGCTTGCGTCCAACCGAAGAGCTGCGGTGTAATCTTCGATAGCCTTGCCAACCCCTCAAGTCGCCATACGCAATGGCCCGGCTGTGATAGCCATTTGAGAGGTCAGGTTCAATCCGGATGCCTTCGTCGTAATCGCCGATGGCTTTTTGGAACTGGTCAAGCTCTGCGTAAACGGCGCCACGGTTGTTGTGGGCGTCGGCGGCCTTCGGGTCTAATCGGATGGATTCGTCAAATTCCTTGATTGCGTTCTCCCATGGTCCGGCGGTGGTATAGACGGTGCCTTTCACATAATGTTCCGCGGCTTTGTCTGAGTCGCCGCCGCCACATGCGGCCAACGCCAACAGCCCGGTTAGGAATGGCGTGAATAGTCCAACTGATCGCCCAAAGAACATTTCGCAATCTCGATTTCTCCTGCCTATCAATTCAAAGAAACAGGGCGCTCTTTGCCCGCATTTATCGCAGGTATATAATGTTGCGCACAAATGCAGTCTGACGCAGAAGTAATGAACGAACGGAGGTAAAAGATGGGCGCAACTGAGACCATCGCCAAGTGGATCGTAGACACTAACTATGAAGACATCCCGCCCGACGCCATCCGAGTTGCCAACGAGTCTTGCTTCGACCTTTTGGGGGTCATCCTGGCAGGCTCCCAGCAACCAGTCGGAGAGATTATCCAGAGATACACCAGCAGCATGGGCGCCGCCCCCGAGTCCACAGTATTGGCCGGTGGCTTCCAGAGCACCCAGGCCAACGCCGCGTTGGCCAACGGTACTATGGGCCATGCGTTGGATTTTGATGACTTCGGTGGGTTTGGGCATCCGACAGTCGCCATATTCCCAGCCCTGCTGGCCATTGGCGAGCACACCGGCGCAACCGGACGCGACTTGCTAGAAGCTTATGTGGTGGGTTGCGAGATTGGCCTGGCCTTGGCCCACGAGACTAAATACAAGCAGATGGACAAGGGATTTCACAGCACCGCGGTCATTGGCCGACTGGCCTGCACCGCCGCTTGCGCCAAACTGCTGAAACTGGACGAACACCAAACGATCATGGCCCTGGGCATGGCCGGCTCTATGTCTTCCGGACTGATTCACAACTTTGGCACCATGACCAAACCCCTTCACGCCGGCTTGGTTGGCCGGGATGGTGTTACCGCCGTGCAGTTGGCCCAGATGGGGATGACCGCCGGGGACCAGGTCATCGAGCATCCCTTTGGGTTCGCCAACGTGGTGTTGGGCGAGGGTGTTTACGACCTTGACCGCATGGCCGATAACATGGGCAAGCCCTTTCGCACCCAGGACGCCCTTATGATCAAAAAATACCCCTGCTGTGGCGGCAACCACGCCATGCTGGATAGCTTGTTCAGCTTGATGAGGGACAACGATTTTACCTACGACGATGTGGCCGACGCTGAGATTGACCAGTCTTACTTCTCGGTGGTGATGCTCTATCAGGAACCAGAAGACGAATTGAAGGGTAAGTTCAGCGCTAAGTACAACGTGGCTGCAGCCTTGGTTGACGGGGAAGTCAACATCGACACCTTCACCCAAGACAAGATCGACGACGAGATGATAATCGATACGATGGGCAAGGTACGCACCAGGGTGATGGCCAAGTCCGAAGAACTGCTCACGGAATCCGCCGACGGTCTCAAGGTCAAGATTACCTTGAAGGACGGGAGGGTCTTCGAGCACACTACTGCCCGGGAAGACACCTTGGGCAGCCAAAAAAACCCCTGGGGTTTCGACGCCATCAAGGACAAGTTCCAAGATAACGTCTCACGGGTGCTCTCGCCGGACGGAATCGCCGAGGCCATTGAGACCTGGGGAAACATACCCGAAATGACCGATATAGCCACAGCGATTCGGAGCACGCTGGTGGCTGAAAAATCTTAGTTAAACGTACCATTAATGAAGAATTAACCGGGTGGAAACAATGCTAAGTTGACCCTTCGATTTTAGCTGGATATAACCCTGCGACATTCGCATCGGATTATCACCAGAGGGCGTAGCCAGAATGTTTAAATTTTGGGGCGCTCAGCGTATGGAACTCTGAATAAGAAATTTTTGGAAATCTAGCGGAACTATCATAGTGGAAGGACCAAACCCCGTAGAGGCATACTAGGCAGCACTAGCGCAACTTTGGCCGATCTTGGCGACGGGCTCAGCAACGCCCGACCCAGCAAGCATGGGTAACGTCGATCATCCATTCCCGTCTGAAGGTGCGGAAGCAAGGCTTATTTCGATCACGGACCGGGTGCTCGCCACCATCAAAGAGATCGATCTTGCAGCGGCCGTCGAGACTCCCTTTGGTGCGAGGCCGGGCGGTCAATTCGTAATGGCGCCGATCACGGCCATGATTGTTCATAGCTGGGATATTGCGAAAGCCACCGGCACGAACACTACTCCGGATGTTGGATTGGCCGAGCTTGGTTACAACGTACTAGTTAATGTAGCTGAAGGAGGCCGCGCAAACGGAGCATTTGGGCCCGAAGTAACGGTGCCAGCCTCTGCTAGCTTCTAGGATTGGATGTTGGGTCTTTCGGCACGCCAGGGATAAGAATTTTGGCCTGCATCACAATACGAGAAGTCCCGTTCTTCTACAGAAAGACGGGACTTCTCGTATTGTGAGATTCCGTGTGCTGGCTACTGAACAGTTATGGAGTCACCCACCTTGATGCTGCCTCCATTTACCACTATAGCGAGCATGCCGCGCTTGCCGTCAATCTTGTCTTGGAGTCCGAGCGCCAGGGCCTCCATCTTGCCGCAGGCTTCGCAATCGCCAACGAGTTCCATGGTCACGTCATCACCTATGCGGAACACCTGACCGGCCTTGGTTTGGCTCAGGTCCAAACCTGTGACAGTGATGTTCTCTTTTACCTGACCGGGAGCAAGGCCAAGATCGTCCAGTGTCTCTTTGTCGATGAACAGAACCTGGCGTTTGTTACCCTCGAAGGCGCTGCGGTCTCCTTCCAGTCCCAGGCCGGAGATGGCGGTTGCTTCTTGGACCGGGTCTGAAGGAGTCCCTTTGACCCTGGCGATGTGCAAATTCGTGATTGTTCCTTGGGGCATGATAGGCGTCTCCTTGCATTATTAGCCGTCAGAACCAGATTCATCAGAATTCCGTGGCAAACTTAAGGGTTTATTCTACAGCATCACCATGCCGTAATCCGGTTCCAAGCCGAAGTACATCCTTCCGAAAGTTTCATAGCGGCTTTCGGTATAAAAGCGATGCTGTCTGGCTACCTGGATATCACGGAAACAACGCTCGATGGGATTGCCGCTGTAGATCGCCGAGGTGCCCGCCAGCGTGTGCATCCGTTCCACCACTCTGACGGCGCTTTCGGACGCATTGGTTGCTGCCAGCAGCAGATCAGCTCGTTGGTCGACGGTCACTTCCTGCCCGGACGAGACCCACTGCCAGACGTCGTCCAACGTGTTGTAGAGCAATGCCCGGGCGGCCCGGAGGGTGGCTACCGCCTGCCCGATCTGCGATTGGACAGAGGGATTCATCCAGAGAACGGAGTTGCCACCGGTGGCGGTTTTGGCTTTAGCAAGAGCAGTTGTTTCATCAATGGCAACCCGCGCGATTCCCAGCATCACCGGTGTAAGGGCTGCAGTCACGATGCCGATGAAGGAGAACCGGTAGAGCGGGCCCTGGAATCTCGGTCCCAAAGTGATCTCCGGAGTGAATGGGAATGCTCTTTGGGTTGGCACGAACGCGTTGTCGACACGGATGTCGTCACTGCCGGTGGCCCGCATGCCCAAGACATCCCAGGTGTCCAGGATTTGGCAGTCTTCCCGGGATATATAGGCCCAGATGACTTTATTCGGCGTAGCCTCACCGTCGTTGACCGCGCAGACCGACGCGATCCACCTGGCGTGGTGGCAGTTGCTGGCGAACCGTCCATCGCCGGTGATCTGAAACCCTCCGTCAACGGGCACGGCCCGCATTGGCGGGGTGATGGAGGCGGCGAACAAAGCCCGCGGGTCTTGGCCCAGCAACTCTTCGGCGCCTTGCTCGGGTAGCCGTGAGCAGAAGAATGCCCATAAAAGAGGATTCGTAATCGTCCAAGCCGCCGCCGAATCGAACCGGACCGCCTCTTCGATGACCGTGGCATAAGACACCGGGTCTAGTTCCATGCCGCCTAAGGATTTGGGCGTCAGCATCGTGAGCAATTCCGAGCCGCTCAGGGCGTCGAAGGACTCTTGAGGAAGGTGGCGCAACCGCTCGCCCTCGGCCAAATTGGCCTTCAGAATGGGGCCGATACTGCGGATGCGTTCCAGCAGGTTGGGGTCGACGTCAGTCTTCATGGCCTAGGTTCCAACGTGCGTATGATATGCTTCGCGGAGTGTACTGATTGGGCTCTCTCCAATCAAGTGTCGAGCCTGGTCCGATGCCGTTTTACAGCGTATCTCGGGACAGAGCGAAAGAACGTATCTGCAGGTGAATGTCATGGCCTACGAATTTATTCAGACTGAAAACCAGGAAGGAGTCTACATCGTTACGATGCACGACCCGCCTACCAGGAACGCCTTGGGGCCGCAGATGGCCGACGAGTTGATGGAGTGCCTGGACATCTTTGAGGACGACCCGGAGGCCCGGGTGCTGCTGCTTACCGGGACCGAGCCATCATTCTGTTCCGGCGCCAACGTCCGGGGATTCAACCAGCGAATCCAAGACCGGGAAGCTGGTTCGGTTGACGTCGAAGTTGACCCACTGCCGTGGGGCATGATGGAGAGCCAGTACGCTTCCCGGGGTCAGAAGGTCGCCTTGGGCGGACAGGCTAGCCGTATTCCCCTCCGCATACATAAGCTCCAGAAGCCGTCTATTGCGGCGGTTAACGGACATGCCATCGGCGTGGGGATGGGTGTGGCTCTGGCCTGCGACATCCGGTATACGTCCGAGAAAGCGGTCTTCTCAGAAGCCTTTGCCCGGATGGGGTTGATACCCGGAGATGGAAGCTGCTGGCAATTGCCGCGGTTGATCGGTATGAGCAATACCCTGTTGCTCCAGTACACCGGCGACCGTATCGACGGGCCGGACGCCTACCGAATGGGTCTGGCCAGCAAGTTGCTGCCCGACGACGAACTTTTTGACGCTACTTTTGAGTTGGCCTCGCGGTTGGCCAAGGGGGCGACCCAGTCTCACGCGTTGACCAAGTATTTGGTTCACAAAAGCCTGTCCATGGACTTTGAAGAGGCTCTCGATTTAGCCCACGTGGCCCAAGAACAAGTGCGGAAGACTGAGGACCACAGAGAGGCCGTGCAGGCATTCTTGGAGAAGCGGCCCGCGAACTTGAAGGGGCGGTAGCCGCCGGGGTTATCTGTAGCCCCAACGCCTCGTTCACCGATTAGTCGCCGTTGTCGCCCAGATGTCACCCTGAGTGGAGCGAAGAGTCGGCCAAGATGAGGTTTGGAAGATTCTTTCCCGACGAGTCGGGAGCGTTCCTTGGAATGACTGTGTAAAGGGAGAGTGGGAGTATTAGTGACAGCGCATGCGAACCCGGCGCAAAATTCAGCCTGCGGACCTCTTGACTCTGGTCGTGGGCAGACATATAATCGAACTTCGCACAGGAGGATGGCGTCTCGCTTAATGATGATTCTTACCTGAAAATAAGTTGAATCGATGGGATACCTGAACGACGGTTCGGGGGAAACCCCTGACCGTTGTTTCGCGTGTGAGGCACCTTAAAAAGAGAATAAGAAACTGCAATTAGTCCTGCGTAACAACGTAGAAATATGTCGCGTAGAAATACGTAACGTACAGATACGCTCGAAAGAAAGATACACGCCAAGGAAAGGTTTGAAATTCCTTGCGTGGGTCAAGTTATTAAGGGCTTACGGTGGATGCCTTGGGACCAAGAGCCGATGAAGGGCGCGGCAAGGCTGCGTTAAGCCTCGATGAGCCGTCTAGCGGGCATAGTCGGGGATACCCGAATGGGGAAACCTTATCCGGTGTTGAGTCGGATAATCCTTCCTGTAAAGGGAGGAGGGCAAGTGGGGGAACTGAAACATCTAAGTACCCCGAGGAAAATAAATCAACCGAGATTCCCTAAGTAGTGGCGAACGAACGGGGATCAGCCTAAACCAGTATTACTTAGTGGCATAAGGGCCTATGTTGTATTGGGGTTGCAGGGATTGCCTAGGGCCCCCTTATGAGGCCCAAAGGAGTTACAAATCTTATTTCTAGTCGAAGGATCCTGGGAAGGACCGCCATAGAGGGTGACAGCCCCGTAGGCGAAAGGGATAAGACTCCTGGCGTATTACCTAAGTACCACGGGGCACGGGAAACCTTGTGGGAATCTGGGGGGACCACCCTCCAAGGCTAAATACTCTTGGTCACCGATAGCGTACCAGTACCGTGAGGGAAAGGTGAAAAGAACCCCTAGCGGGGAGTGAAATAGATCTGAAACCGTAAGCCTACAGAAGGTCGTAGTCCCGACTTTGTCGGGATGGCGGCGTGCCTATTGAAGAATGATCCTGGGACTTACTGTATGGAGCAAGGTTAAGGAACTGTAGTTCCGGAGCCGAAGCGAAAGCGAGTCTGAATAGGGCGCCAAGTTCCATGTAGTAGACTCGAAACCGGGTGAGCTACCCATGGCCAGGTTGAAGGTCCGGTAAAACGGACTGGAGGACCGAACTCGTGGCTAGTACAAAAGCTTGGGATGAGCTGTGGGTAGAGGTGAAATGCCAATCGAACTCGGAAATAGCTAGTTCTCCTCGAAATGCATTTAGGTGCAGCCTCGATCTATAGGTGGACGGAGGTAGGGCACTGAATGGGCTAGGGGGCGTGAGCTTACCAAACCCAATCAAACCACCAATGCCGTTTATCCGTTAATCGGGAGTGAGACCGGCACAGATAAGTGCGTCGGTCGAAAGGGAAACAGCCCAGACCACCGGCTAAGGCCCCCAAGAATTGACTAAGTGGGAAAGGAAGTTAGGTTCCCAAAACAACCAGGAGGTTGGCTTAGAAGCAGCCACCCTTTAAAGAGTGCGTAATAGCTCACTGGTCGAGGGATCTGGCGCCGAAAATGTAACGGGGCTTAAGTCAATCGCCGAAGCCGTGGATGTATAGGTACAAGGGTGAAATCTTTGCAACTAAAGGCGGACCCAATTGTGGAAGTCCCTCCCTTCGGGGAAGGATGGACGCTTGCGGTGAAACCGGCGGACGTGAAGCCGGACCTCTTGATTATTGCTTATGCGTGGTAGAGGAGCGTTCCTCGGGCGGTGAAGGTTAACCGTGAGGTTAGCTGGAGCGCGGGGAAGTGAGAATCCAGGAATGAGTAGCGTAAACTAGGGTTAAAATCCCTGGCGCCGAAAGCCCAAGGTTTCCTACGCAATGCTTGTCAGCGTAGGGTTAGTCGGTCCTAAGCCGTAGGCAAGAGCCGAAGGCGATGGACAGCAGGTTAATATTCCTGCACTGCCGTATTTTCGCTTAAAACCAAGGAGGGATGCAGGAGGGTAGGTAGAGCATGCCTATTGGACATGGTGTGTCCTCTTTCGTAGGCGAGTCGGGGCAGGTAAATCCACTCCGACGTTAAGCTGAGGATTGAGGGAATCGAAGCCTTCGGGCTTACGAAACTCTATTGAACCCATACTGACGAGAAAAGCTTCGTGGTTATGGGAATATGGCAACCGTACCGCAAACCGCCACTGGTGGGCTAGGATAAAAGTCCTAAGGCGTTCGAGCGAACCTTCGTTAAGGAACTAGACAAAAGAGCCCTGTAACTTCGGGAGAAAGGGCCCCCCGGAATGTGTAGCCACTTGCTGGTGAAGCAATTTGGGGGCGCAGAAAAGAAGGCCGGGCGACTGTTTAACAAAAACACAGGTCTGTGCTAAGGGGAAACCCCACGTATACAGGCTGACGCCTGCCCAGTGCCGGAAGGTTAAGGGGAAGAGTGAGAGCTTTGAACTGAAGCCCCGGTGAACGGCGGCCGTAACTCTAACGGTCTACCAAGCTCCAACAAGGATTAGAGGACCTGTCCTCAGGTTCAGCGTTGGCCGACTTAAGGCCGTTGTAAAATTTGGCTATATGCTGGAAACTCCGAGTATCCGGCGCTACCGGCTGGCTTAATCTGAGCCAGAAGGTAACAATGCGTCCGGTGCGGACAATCAGCAGGAAAGACCTTGGAGAAGAAACATTGGACCGTGTCCACGGACCGGTGCGGATCTCCTCGGAATCCTCAGAGACTATACGCCAAACCCCTGACGGAACCAGCGGGAAGATATAGTCCGATCTATATGGCGACATGTAGAGGCCGGCAGAAATGATCGGCCCCGCCGAGCATTACTTCGGTACTTCGGTACTAAAGGTGAAGCAAGGTGAGTAACAACATGCCTAAGGTAGCGAAGTCCCTTGTCGGGTAAGTTCCGACCCGCATGAATGGTTGAACGACTTGGCCATTGTCTCGACGAAGGCCTCGGTGAAATTACGGTGCCCGTGAAGACGCGGGCGACCTGCGGCAGGACAAAAAGACCCCGTGGAGCTTTACTGTAACCTGGTATTGGTCTGGGAACTGTCATGTGTAGGATAGGTGGGAGACTTTGAAGTTGCGACGCCAGTCGTGATGGAGTCGTCCTTGAAATACCACCCTTGGCTGTTTTTGGTTCTAACCTCAGCAAAACTGAGGGACAGTGCCTGGCGGGCAGTTTAACTGGGGCGGTTGCCTCCGAAAAGGTAACGGAGGCGTCCAAAGGTTCCCTCAGGACGGATGGAAATCGTCCATAGAACGCATTGGCATAAGGGAGCTTGACTGCAAGACCTACAAGTCGAGCAGGGACGAAAGTCGGGCAAAGTGATCCTACGGCACCGTGTGGAAGGGCCGTGGCTTATCGGATAAAAGCTACCCCGGGGATAACAGGCTTATCTCGCCCAAGAGTTCACATCGACGGCGAGGTTTGGCACCTCGATGTCGGCTCGTCCCATCCTGGGGCTGAAGGCGGTCCCAAGGGTCCGGCTGTTCGCCGGTTAAAGGGGTACGTGAGTTGGGTTCAGAACGTCGTGAGACAGTTCGGTCTCTATCCGCCGTGGGCGCAGGAGGCTTGAGGGAACCTCTTCCTAGTACGAGAGGACCGGAAGGGATAGACCTATGGTGTGCCAGTTGTTCCGCCAGGAGCAGCGCTGGGTAGCCATGTCTAGAATTGATAAGCGCTGAAGGCATCTAAGCGCGAAGCTGCCCCCAAGATGAGGCCTCCCTTCCCTATTAAGTTAGGGAGTAAGACTGCAGAGAGACTATCTGCTTGATAGGCCGGATGTGTAAGGATGGCAACATCTTCAGCATACCGGTACTAACCGGTCGAGAGGCTTGACCCACGCAATGAATTTCAAACCAAACAAAGCTGTCAGCTAACAGCCGCCAGCATTCATTGGAATGTATCTTCAAAAAACAAGGCTATTACAGTTTCTATTTCTCTTAGCGCTACGCAAACGGCGCTCCGCCGTCAGCCCTGCTGATAGCTGGTCGCTGTAAGCTGATAGCTCGTCACGACGCGGGGTGGAGCAGTGGCAGCTCGTCGGGCTCATAACCCGAAGGTCGTTGGTTCGAGTCCAACCCCCGCTACCAGAAACTAGGCATAAATAAAGCCCCCGGGTAATACACCGGGGGCTTTATTGTTTTGTTTTGACAGCAACATTGACAGCAACCGAAGAAAATCAGCCTCGGAAAA
>FAXA01000206.1_pt1 | contig 22909 bp, 15 predicted proteins | sample 734441 | NCBI WGS metagenome assembly FAXA01 (sample SAMEA3597868, study PRJEB11362) | hydrothermal vent metagenome | biome: marine hydrothermal vent biome; feature: marine hydrothermal vent; material: ocean water | place: Atlantic Ocean | collected 2010-09-19/2010-10-04
TCCTCTTAGGGTCATCGTCTCCCTAATGGCCTTTAATGACCATTGATTGATGCCGGTCGCACCAGTTTTTCCTTAAGGGGCAGTTGGGGGGTCTACGGGGAAGGGCACCACGCTTAGGCCGTCGATCAGGTGCCGTGGCATGAAATACTCCCGGCTTTCCGGCCCACCAAAACCTTCGATGAAAGACTGGACGATTCCATCCGATTCCAGCGCCGCACGGACGATCTGCTTATTGAAGTTTGCGATGCTATCAGATGCGATGAATTCATCCACCGGCATCCACAAGCACTCTTGGATCTCTTCGGCCTGCATGACGATCTCTTTGCTCAGCGGGCGTAGTTTACCCACAAAATAGATGTCCGATTTACCATACCGGTACCCGTGCCATTGGCGGAAGCAGGCGATGGATTCGAATACCGCTTTGACTCCAGTTTCCTCGAGCACCTCACGCTCGACCGCCTGGCCCAGATGCTCGCCGGCCTGTAGCGCACCGCCGGGCAATTTCAAGGTGGGTGGACGGCCGCCAACCCCGTACTTTTCACGAACGACCAGAAGCTCCCTCTCGGTGGTCAAAACCACGCCACCGATACCAATGTAATGGGTGGCGAATGGTGGGATATGGGAGCCTTCCACAAGGTAGTGGGTAAGCAAGATATAGTCGTCTCCGGTGTGATGGAAATCAAAACCCCGGTCGATGGCTTTAGGTATCAGCGCCGACTTGGCCTTGGGTATATCCAACCAGACAGTCAAGAACCCATCGGCAGACCACTGCTCCATGGAAACTGCGAGCCGAACGTCAAATTCATCGGGGTCGGCTGGCAATAAAGAACGGTCAATGACTGCCCCATTGAACGGATTGGGTTTAAACTCCAAAATCTCTGCCATGTTCGTCTCACCCCTATAACCGGTGGAACTTTGCCGGACTGGGTATTCGATTATCGTGCCTAAGCGAACGCTGATTGGAAGCATAGCATACCCCAGCACTAGCGCTGTGGCACACTTTGCAAACATTCCGTTTAAATGACATTGAGCCGTGGCGTTGTGGTCGGCTGGCGGTGATTATGTAAACGTCAACTGATTAAACCCTGTGCTAGAATTTCGCCATGTCCCTAGACCAATTCCATCCTCTGGTCCAAGAGTGGTTCAAGAGTAGGTTCTCCGAGCCGACCGAGGCCCAGACATATGGCTGGCCAGCGATCGCGCAAGGCCGCCACACATTGATCGCCGCTCCCACGGGTTCCGGCAAGACTTTAGCCGCGTTTATGGCCTCCATCGACAGTCTGGTCCGGCAAGGCCTGTCCGGTGAGATACCTGACTCGACTCAAGTAGTCTACGTATCACCGCTTAAAGCGCTTTCAAACGACATCCAGAAGAACCTGGCAACACCATTGGAGGAGATTGCCGAACTGGCCGACGCCGCAGGCACACCGTTGCCCAAGATCAGGGCCGTTGTCCGGACCGGTGACACCAAGGCGTCAGAGCGGGCCAAGATGGCCAAACGCCCGCCACATATCCTGATAACTACCCCCGAGTCCTTGTACATCCTGTTGACCTCCCGCAGCGGCCGGCAAGGCCTGGCCGGCGTCCACACCTTGATACTTGACGAGATACACGCCATCGCCGACGACAAGCGAGGCTCCCATCTGTCCCTGTCCGTCGAACGGCTCTGCGCCTTGGCCGAAAACCCCATCGTCCGCATCGGACTGTCGGCGACCCAACGTCCCATCGAGGAGGTTGGTAGGCTGTTGGTTGGTAGCGATTCGATCGATCCTAAGGGCAAACCCAATTGCCTCATCGTAGACACAGGCCGCTCCCGAACGATTGACCTCGCCATGCAGTTGCCGGAGCGGGAATTGGGACCCATCGCCAGCCATGAATTATGGGGAGAGGCGTTGGATTCGGTCACCGATCTGGTCCGTGCTCATGGCACCACTCTAGTCTTCGTCAACACCCGTCGGCTGGTGGAGCGGGTTTCTCATCAGCTATCTGAACGCCTGGGAGACGACGCGGTAGTCGCCCACCACGGCAGCCTGTCCCGCACTACCCGCCTAGCCGCCGAGCAGAAGCTGAAAGGCGGACAAGTCAAGGTCTGCGTTGCCACCGCATCCCTGGAACTCGGCATCGATATCGGGGTTGTCGACCTGGTCTGCCAGATCGGTTCTCCTCGCTCTATCGGCGTGTTGTTGCAACGAGTGGGACGTTCCGGGCACCAGGTTGGGGGGACGCCCAAAGGCCGGCTTTTTCCGCTGACTAGAGACGAACTGGCTGAATGTATCGCCCTGGCGAGGGCAATCAAGCGGGGCAACCTGGACACTCTTACCATTCCTCCGTGGCCGATGGATGTCTTAGCTCAGCAGATCGTGGCCTCTTGCGCCCAAGAAGAGTGGACCGAATCCGACTTGTTCGCCCTGTGCCGCAAGGCTTATCCATATCGAGAGCTGCCTCGAGAAAAGTTCGACCGTGTGATCGAGGTCCTATCCGAGGGATTCACCTCGCGTCAGGGGCGGCGCGGAGCCTTTTTGCATCGCGACGGCATCAACCTCAAGGTCAAGGGAAGAAAGGGTGCGCCCATCGCAGCCATGACCAGCGGCGGCGCCATTCCAGACAATGCCGATTACGATGTGATCCTAGAGCCCGAAGGAACCTTCGTCGGCACCGTCAACGAGGATTTCGCGATTGAGAGTTTGGCCGGCGACGTCTTCTTGCTGGGTAACACTCCTTGGAAGATTCGCCGGGTCGAAAGCGGCAAAGTCCGGGTTGAAGACGCTCATGGCCAGCCGCCCACTGTCCCGTTTTGGCTAGGAGAAGCGCCAGGCCGCACCTGGGAATTGTCACAAGAGATATCCGATCTCCGAGAAGGCATCGACCAACGATTGGACGACCACTTCAAGGCGCGGGACTGGGTGATGTCGGAATCCGGGGTCGACCAAGAGTCCAGCAGGCAGTTGGTCGCCTATATAGAAGAGGGCAAGCGGATCCTCGGCGTGGTCCCATCGAAGAACAAAGTGGTTGCCGAGCGGTTCTTTGATGAGAGCGGCGGCATGCAGTTGGTGATTCACGCACCCTTCGGAGCCAAGATCAACCGGGCCTGGGGTATGTCGCTGCGGAAGAAGATCTGCCGTAGCTTCGACTTCGAACTGCAGGCCTCGGTCACAGATGATGGATTGAATTTCTCCCTTGGGCCTGGGCTGTCCATGCCAGTGGATGAGGTATTCGCTTACTTGAACGAGCGAACCATTCAAGAAGTCCTCGAGCAGGCAATTCTGCAAGCCCCGTTATTTGGCACGCGTTGGCGTTGGAATTCGACCAGGGCACTGGCGATATTGCGCCACACCGGTGGGCGCAAAGTGCCAGCTCCTTTAGTCCGGATACGCTCAGAAGACCTGTTGGCCGCGGTATTCCCGGACCAGGTGGCCTGCCAAGACAACGCCATGCCCGGCGACATTGAGATTCCCGACCATCCTCTGGTCTTCGAGACCATGCGGGACTGTCTCACCGAAGCGACGGACGTGGAAGGCTGCAAAAACTTATTGGGCGGCATAGGAGATGGCAGCATCGAGATATTCGGGCGGGACACGGTCCAACCGTCAGCATTCTCTCACCAAATACTGAACGCCATGCCTTACGCATTCCTGGACGACGCTCCCTTGGAAGAGCGCCGCGCCAGAGCGGTCTCATTGCGCAGGGCGCTGCCAGAAGACTCCCGCGACCTTAGCTCACTTAACCCAACGGCCATCGAGAGCGAATCCGCCAACGCCTGGCCCAGGATGCAGAACGCCGACGAACTGCACGACGCGCTACTGGTGCTAGGTGTGCTCTCTGAATTGACTGCTCTTGCCAGCGCCTCAGATGACGGGAAGGGGGCCATCGAGCAATGGTTCGAGTCATTGATGATTGAAAACCGAGTCTTCCGGATGGAATCGGACGCCGTTACGTACTGGGTGGCGGCGGAGAGGCTGGTGTTGTTGAATACTGTTTACCCTGAAGCGATATTCACCCCGACCCCTCCGGCACATCTGTTGGAAGCGCCGGCTGATCAGGAAGAGAACGCCCGGGAGAACAACATCTGTTGGGTGATGCGCGGCTGGGTGGAGTGTTCCGGTCCCCTGACCGCCACCGAATTGGTCCGATCGCTGGGTATCGCCCTCGACGACATCGTATACGCCCTCGCCTGCCTGGAGAACGAGGGCGTGGTGCTCAGAGGCAGTTTCCGCACCCACGTGGAAGAGGAAGAGTTCTGCGACCGCCGCATACTGTCGCGCATCCACCGGTCGACCATAGATACCCTGCGCCGGGAAGTTGAACCGGTCTCCTCGTCGGCCTTCATGCGGTTCCTGCTGCGTTGGCAGCACGTTGACCCGGCAGCCCAGTTGCAAGGCGACGGCGGGCTACTGGCAGCCATCGAGCAGCTACAAGGGTTCGAGTCAGCGTCCGGGGCCATAGAAGATGAGGTCCTCCTCTCACGGGTGTCTGACTACAGGCCGGTGATGCTGGACCGGTTGTGCCTGGGCGGAGAGGTGCTCTGGGGCCGGGTCTCATTACAGGCGAGTGAAACCCAAAATGGGACCTCCTCGCCGTTGAGCCGCTCAGCATTCTCCAGGGCCACGCCCATCACCATGGTCCTGCGGAATTCCCTGGACTGGATACTTGGGCCAACCGGGCAGTACGCTGAGGGTCTAACCGGCGCCACAAAAGAGGTGGTCGAATTCTTGAACAAACGCGGAGCGTCATTCCTTTCCGACATCGTTTCGGCAACGCAGCGGCTGCCCTCGGATGTGGAAGAGGCGCTGTGGACACTTGCTGCTTCAGGAAGGGTCACTGTCGACGGCGTCGAAGCGCTACGGCACCGTCTTGGCGGAACAGCCAGACGTCCACGCCCGAATGGGCGAAACGGCAGACCCAACAACCCGCCCAACCAGAATCGAAGGCGAGGCTACAGCCGCTGGTCACTACTGGAGCCATTTGACCCGGTGGCCGACCGCAGCGAACCCATCGCTCGCCAACTTCTGAACCGGTACGGCGTCGTCTTCCCGGAACTGTTGGCCCGTGACGCCTTGACCTACCGTTGGCGCGACTTGGTACGCGTCTTCCGGCGTTTGGAGGCCCGAGGTGAGATTCGGGGAGGGCGGTTCGTGTCCGGCTTCATCGGAGAGCAGTTTGCCCTTCCGGAGGCGATCGAATTTCTCCGAAAGACCAAAAACGCTGAGCCCGACGGGCGCTTCATCGCCATCTCCGCCTGCGATCCTCTGAACCTGGCCGGAATCCTATCTCCTGGACACAAAGTGCCCGCGGTGATACGCAATCGGTTGGTGATCCGGGACGGCGTGCCAATTGTCTCCATGGAGAACGGTTCCGTGGTCGAATTAACCAACGCCAGCCCGGATATCATGGAACGGGCCAAAGCCTCCTTGAGGGTTCCCATTTCCCACGCCGGTTACCAGATGGACAAACCGGACTTGGTAACGGTGTAAGTCCGGCGCAACCGGACACTGCCTCCGAATTGATAATCCTGCGGGGCTATGCTAACGTTGCTAGGCACTTATGTGAGCACTTTCCCGCCCTCCTTAGCCTCGATTTAGGCTGATTCGTTCGAGGCGATTTCAGGAGGCAAAAACATAAAGGCGGCCCCTTTGTCCGAGTTCCGTTTCTCTCCCAACCCAAACCGGGCCCATCTGGTCAAGTGGCAGCCCTGGAGCCCAGCAGCATTCACCAAAGCCCAGGAAGAAGACAAGCCCGTTCTGCTGTCCATCTCCGCCGTTTGGTGCTATTGGTGCCACGTGATGGACGATGATACCTACTCGGACCCCGAGGTCCAGGACCTCCTCAACGAGCACTTCGTAACCATCCGGGTGGACAATGACCACCGGCCCGACATCAACGCCAGATACAACGTTGGTGGATGGCCCACGACGGCGTTCCTCACTGGCCATGGCGGCCTCATCGGCGGAGCGACCTATCTGCCTCCCGAGCAGTTGATCTCCATGATCACGGAATTCGCCGAGGCCTACAAGAATGACCGCCCAACACTCTACACTCAGGCCAGGGACCTACTGAACACACGTAAGGATCATGCGCAGCGGTTCGTAGCCAGTAGCCAATTGGAAGAATCGATGACCGACCGGGTCTCGCGTATCGTCGTGGGGTCTTATGACGCCACCAATGGCGGGTTTGGCAGTGAGCCCAAATTCCCCAACCCGTCAATCTTACGCTTCTTGAATCATCAGTACCGCACCACCGGCGAAGATTTCTTTGCATCGATGCTGATCAAGACCCTCGATAGCCTGTCGGATGGGCAGGTCCACGACAGCACCGACGGCGGTTTCTTCAGGCACTGCGCACAGGCTGATTGGACCCAACCGCAGTACGAAAAGATGCTGGAAGATAATCTAAGGCTGGCCCGAGAGTTCTTGGACGCCAGTATCTTGCTGGACCGGCCGAAATACCGTGAAACGGCGAAACAGACCTTCGATTACTTGCTGGAGCAGCTCTATGATCCGGTCGTGCCCGGATTCCGGGGCAGCCAAGGCGCCCATTCAGATTACTTCTCGCTGAGCCCGGATCAGCGGACCGCCGATGCCCGCCCCGAGTCGGACCCATCTTGTTACGCCAGCAACAATGGGTTAGCAGTGACCGTTCTGCTAGACGCGGCTTGGAAATTGGGCGACCTTTCGTTGCAAACCAAAGCTCTTCAAACGTTAGAGACATTGGATTCCGCGGCTAGATCAGGCTCTTTCAGCCACGTCTATTCGGAGCAAGGCTCGTCCGATGTTCCGGCGTTCTTCACCGACTGGGTCTGGCTGTTAACTGCATTGGTCCAGGCGCACGGCAACACCGCTGCGGAGGGGTATCTCGAACGGGCGGTTGCTGTTGCCCAAATAATGGTAGACGGATTCTTTGACCAAAAAGCCGGTGGTTTCTTCGATATCGAAGACCAGCCGGACGGTATAGGCCATCTCCAGATTAAAGAGAAGGTTTTGGCTGACAACACCGTCGCCGCCCAGGCTTTGATCCGGTTGCATCAAACCACCAGGAATGCAGACTACCGGCAGATAGCGGAGGCTACGCTGAGCGCTTTTGTCGAAACATTCAGAGAGCAGGGGGAGTTCGCTGCCGACTACGGTCTTACCGTGCACCTGCTGAACAACGACCTTGTGGAAGTGACCGTCGAAGGTAAGCCTGAAGACGCCGGATGCCAGGCCTTGTTAGCCGCTGCCGTCCGTCTTCCCCAACCCAACCTCGACATCAAAACGATTGTGGCCGTTGATGGTGACAGTGTCGCCCGAGCCCACGTTTGCCTGGATACGGTGTGTTTGCCACCCGTGGACGCGCCCGCTGAGCTGTCGGAAGCGGTGGCCGGACTAACAAAACAGCAGGAGAGCCCGTTCCAAGATATATTCCAGGTCTTCCCCGGCGCCTAACAACCAAGACTAAACGCCAGCTATCGGCCGATTTCGCCCCTGGCATGGGCATGGCGTATCATCACATCAAAAACTAACGGAGGAATTGTGTGCTGCGTAGCGCGGACTGCGGCTCCCTGAGAGACGAAAATGCCGGCGACCAAGTTACCCTAGCGGGCTGGGTCGGCCGGAGGCGTGACCACGGTGGAATCATCTTTCTTGACCTGCGGGACAGGTCAGGCGCCGTTCAAGTTGTATTCAACCCAGATACCGACGCCGATGCCACACGGGTCGCCGAAGAGGTCAGGGGCGAGTGGGTCGTCCAGATCAAGGGCACGGTCAATCGCCGTCCCGAGGGCAGTGAGAACCCAGCAATGGCCACCGGCGATGTGGAAGTTATGGTCACGGAGATCACCGTCCTGAACCGGTCGCTGACCCCTCCTTTCTACATCGAAGAAGACGCCGAGGCCGACGAAAGCCTGCGCCTGAGGTACCGCTACCTGGACCTGCGGCGGCCGCCCATGCTGCGCAACTTGACATTACGGCACCACGTGGTCAAGTACATCCGGGACTTCCTGAGCGAGCGCGACTTCTTAGAGATCGAAACCCCGATACTCATAAAGAGCACCCCCGAGGGCGCCCGAGATTTCCTGGTGCCTAGCCGGATGCAGCCGGGTAATTTCTACGCCCTGCCACAATCTCCCCAGCAGATGAAACAACTGCTCATGGTCTCCGGTATCGAACGCTATTTCCAGATCGCCCGCTGCTTCCGCGACGAAGACTTGCGCGCCGACCGGCAACTGGAATTTACCCAGTTGGACCTGGAGATGAGCTTTGTAGAAGAGGATGACATCCTGGACCTGACTGAGGAGCTGTATATCGGGATGATCGAGTCGGTGACCCCGGATAAAAGATTAAGGAAGCCATTCCCCAGAATCACCCATGCCGAGGCGCTGGAGCGCTACGCCTCGGACAAACCTGACATTCGGTTCGGCCTGGAGATGACCGACGTTTCAGAATTGGCCAGCGAAACTGAGTTTAGGGTGTTTCTGTCCACGGTGGAGGGCGGCGGCCAGATAAAAGGGTTCGTCGTGCCAGGCCAGGCTGGTTTCGTTACCGGCCAGATGAAAGACTTGGATGACACTGCTAAAGCGTCGGGCGCCGGCGGACTGGCCCACATCCGATACCGGGGGACCAATCCCGTTGACCGACTCTCGGAAGACGAGATCCTACAGTCGGCGGGGCTGCGGATGCCAGCGGAATGGCACCGACGGCTGGCAGACAAGATGGGCGCCGGGCCAGGAGACATGATTCTGCTGATGGCCGGTCGTCAGCCACGCCTGAACGTCTGGCTTTCCGCTATGCGGAACCACGTTAGCGAGTTGTTGGGATTGCCCGATCCTGATGAATTGGCCTTTGCCTTCGTCACCAAGTTCCCGTTGTTCGATTGGAACGAAGACGCCAGGCGCTGGGATTCGTCCCACCATCCCTTCACCTCCCCAGAGGACGGTCAAGAAGACGAGTTGGACGGCGAGAATCTGGGCAATATCAAATCGAAAGCCTACGACCTGGTCTGCAACGGATCCGAACTGGCCAGTGGCAGCATCCGGATCCACAACCGCCAGCTTCAAGAAAAAATATTTGCCATACTGGGCCACTCCAAGGAGGAGGTTGAGTCCCGGTTCGGCCCGATACTGGAAGCCTTTGAGTACGGCGCGCCGCCTCACGGCGGCATCGCGCCAGGAATAGACCGTCTGGTGGCGATTCTCTGTGGCAGCCCTTCCATTCGTGACGTGATTGCTTTCCCCAAGACTCAAAGCGGCACAGATCTGCTATTCGAGGCGCCGACCCCGGTGCACCCAAAGCAACTTGAAGAGCTATCGCTTCGGATCACAGAAAAGCCGGACTGACTGTCTTACTTGCCCACAATAAAAGGCCCGCCGAATTAATCCGCGGGCCTTTTCCATTCACCGAATCAGGTTTGGCCTACTTAGGCTGTGCCTTTGCGAGCTTCACCGGTAAGTTTTGCCCTGGTGTAGAAAGCAAGGGCGGCGGCTTCTGTGTTCTCTGCTTTGCCGGCCCAAGCGGTCAAGGGCGCTCCTTGGAGGCTACGGCCAAAGGAGAAGCTTAACTCCCACGGCGCCTTGGCGGCGGCAGCTTGCTTGTTGAGCGCATTCAGATTGGCCGTCACCGAATCGTCCGGTTCCCCGCCGGAGAGGAACACCACTCCTGGAACGGAGGCCGGCAATGTGCGCTTGAAGCATTCGATGGTCCGCTCGGCCACTTCATCGGGGTCGGCCCGTTTTGCCGATGAGCCTCCGGAGATCACCATGCTGGGCTTCAGCAACATCCCTTCCAGCAGGACTTTCTGCTGGGCCAGTTGGTCGAAGACCTCACGCAGGGTTTCTTCCGTGACTTCGAAACACCGGTCGATATCATGGTCTCCGTCGCGCAGCACCTCCGGCTCCACGATGGGCACCAGGCCTGCCTCCTGACTCAACGCAGCAAAGCGGGCCAGGGCGTGGGCGTTCGCGGCCAGACCGTATGAGGTAGGCGTGTTGCCGCTGATACTAATCACGGCCCGCCATTTGGTGAAACCGGCCCCTAAATCGTTGTACTCTTTGAGCCTGTCCCGGAGACCGTCTAATCCTTCGGTCACCAGTTCATCCGAGGCTTCCGGCAGCGGCACGGTGCCTTTGTCGACCTTGATACCCGGGATAATTCCCCGGTCAGACAAAACTTTAACCATGGAGGTGCCATCGGCGGCGTCCTGTCGAATGGTCTCATCGAATAAGATCACGCCGCTTATGAACTCGTCCACACCCGCGGTGCGAAATAGCATCTCCCGGTAATTCCGGCGGTTGTCCTCAGTGGACTCAACATTGATGCTGTCAAATCGTCTTTTTATTGTGCCACTACTTTCGTCGGCAGCCAGGATACCCTTCCCTTCCGCAACCAGCGCCCGAGCGGTCTGGACTAATCGTTGTTTATCCATTGGTCACCTCTCATTCCCGTATTATCCTGGTTATGTATAGTTGCGACAAGTCTCTTAGCCGCCGCTAATCACGGAAACCGTAGCCTCAACAACATCCTTGTTGCCCAGGATAAGCGGGGTCCGTTGGTGCAATTCCTTCGGTATGATGTCCAATATTCTCGCGTAACCGGTCGATGCGGCCCCGCCGGCCTGCTCGGCAACGTATCCCAGTGGGTTAGCTTCGTACATCAAACGCAGACGGCCGTCTTTCCGGTTCGTGTCGGCAGGATAAGCGAAGATTCCGCCCTTCAGGAGGTTCCGGTGGAAATCAGCCACCAATGAGCCCACGTAACGCTGGGAGTATTTGTCTCTGAGCATCCCGATGGCGCGCTGGGTCGGCTCATCCAACACCTTGTTGTTGCCTTCGTTGGTGCTGTAGTAAGGGCAGTCCGCCGGGATCTTGATATTCGGGTGGGTAACAGCGAAGGTCCCAGATTCGGTGTCCAAAGTGAATCCGCAGACATTGTTCGCGGTGGCCAAAACCAACACAGTGCTGGACCCGTAGACCACATACGCCGCAGCTACCTGTTCATTGCCTGGCCGCAGCAGAGAATCGTCGTTTACAATTTCTCCGGGCCTTCTTATCCAGATACCGAATATGGAGCCGATACTCACGGCGACGTCGATATTGGAGGAGCCGTCCAACGGGTCCATCAGGACGATGTATCCGTTGGCAACCTCGCCTTCGACTATGACCGGGTCCTCGATCTCTTCGCACCCTATCGCAGCCACTTGGCCCGACTGGGAAAGCGTCTCGACGAATGTGTCGGAACTGGCTGTGTCCAGACGCTGGACGATCTCACCCTGAACGTTAACCTCGCCAGTGACACCCAGCGTATCGGTCAAGGCGGCCTGCTGGACCTGTTGTTGAATCCGGCGAGCGCCTTCCGCAATCGCCATTATGACTGCTTCCAGCCCTTGGTTCTGCCCTTTGTCCCGGGCTAGGTATTCTTGAAGTGTGGTCCTCTGACCTGCTACCGGCACGCTTCACCTCCCACGCTGAAATGCCTGAATCACCAGTCTATGCTCAAATCGGGCAACACCTAGTCTTTCTGTACGAATTACGGTAGATCCATATCGGCGCCATTATCCGTAATCTCTGTATGCAAGGTCGAAGTAAACCAGCCATATCACGGCCATATCCGTCAGGCTCAAAACAGGCGTGACTTAGCTTCCGCGTCCGGGTCGCGCCCAATTCTAGCAGTACAAATTTTCCCTTGTCAATTTTAACTTGAATCGACTTGATACTGGTCCGGACAAAGGCGGCTCAACTGCCACATCAACCGCCGATTAATTTCGGTGACTGGGCCCTCTCCAAGCGTTGCCGACCGCCCGATACGAGTGTATATTCAATATTAGAATATTGGCCATTCCTCTAGACACGAGGAAGTCTAGACCCAGACGGTCCGGCCGCTTTGGGAGTTTCAAGGACAATGATCTTGGGTGAGATTTTTCAATACCTGGTCGTATTCCTCTTGGCGATATGGACCGCCCGATTGGCGATTGCCAAGGGTCGTAACGCCTGGGGTTGGGGTGGCGCGGCTTTAGTTTTGGGCCTCCTCCCTTGGCATCTCTTTGGCGTGCTTCCGGTCCTTATTTTGCTTTTCATAAAACTCCCCAACAAGCCTCCCGCAGAGCAAGTTGACCGGTTGACTTGCGCCCGATGCGCCAAGTCGTATTCCAACGGCCAGCATTTCTGCACCGGCTGCGGTTGGGATTTGGACGAGGCTTACGCGCCGGAAGAATCGGACGAAGGCCAGCCCTTCCCCGCAGGGCCTCAGGTGCAGACCACAGTCCAGTCCACCGGCATTGCCCAACCGATCGAAACCGCTGACGCCTCGGCGGCTGAACTCACGCCCACGGAACCCTCAACAATGGAAGCTCCGTTATCGGAAACGGTGGCCCCCAGCGAGGCAACCCCACCGGATGTTGGGGCGCCACAAGAAGAATCCGCCGACTCGGCTGGGGATGCAGGCGAAACCGAAGCCAATACGGCAGAGGAAGATCCGACGAAAGCATACGTACCGTGGGGCACCTACGATGTTGGTGTTGCGCCGACAGCCGTTCTAATGACCTCACGGGGCATGGAGCGGTTCGAAGAGGGCAAATTCCAAGAGGCGATCGACCAGTTCACGAAGGCTATCGCCCTGGATCCCAACCACGCTGAGGCCTGGCAACGGCGCGCCGAAGCATACGCCCAACTAGGCCGGCCCAAGCAGGCGGAAGATGACCGCCGTCACTTGCAAGGACTGGATCCGAGTTCGTCTCCGGGCTAGATCCTGGATTGCAAAACGGATGACACAAAAACGGTACCACACTTTAGGTGGTTCCTTTTCCTTTGGATTAACAGACTCGGTCTGACTTTTGATGTCACTCTAAGTGAATCGAAGAGTCTGTCAAGGCGTCAGTTGGAAGATTCTTCGTCGGCCTGGGGCGCTCCTAAGAATGACAGGTTGATAGCAGGACTGCGCTAAACGGCCATGATGTGATAACCGGCATCAACGGGGATGATGGCGCCCGTGATTCCGCTGGAGAGCCCGCTGCAGAGGAACAGCGCCGTTTGTGCTACCTCTGTCACTGTGATATTCCGTTTCAACGGTGCTTTCTCGGCGGCGGCGTGGTGCATGTCCCTGAACCCGCTGATACCCCTCGCAGCGAGGGTCTGCAGGGGGCCTGCCGAGATGGCGTTGACCCTGATGTTCTGCTCTCCGAACTCGTAGGCCAACTGTCGGACACTGTGCTCCAGAGCCGCCTTGGCCGTGCCCATCACGTTATAGCCGGGGTAGACTTTTTGGGACGCATCAAAGGTCATGGCCAGCACGCTGCCGCCATTGGTCATCAGCGGAGCCGCGTGGCGGACCAAAGGCAACAGTGAATAGGCGCTCACCTCTAGCGCAATGCGGAACCCCTCCCGTCCGGTGTCAACGAACCGGCCTTCCAAATCTTCGCGATTGGCGAAGGCGATGCTATGCACTACGAAAGAGATATCGCCAAATTCTGCTTTCAACGTCTGGAACACCTCGGCGATCTGTTCGTCGTCCGTGGCGTCGCAGGGCAGGGTTAGAGGGCTCTCCATGGTGGCCGCCAATGCCTCCACACGCTCTTTAAGGCGCTCTCCTTGGTAAGTGAGGGCGATACGCGCCCCCGCCTGGGAGAGGACCTGTGTGATGCCCCAGGCGATACTACGGTCATTGGCTACGCCGAATACGATACCTTTCTTGCCGGACAGATCTATCGGAAACACCTGGCTACCTCTCTAACACTTGATCTTCGACAAAGCTCAAAGGCCGCTGGGACGATCTTTGAATCAGGCGTAAGCCGGGGCCACCTGCTCTAGGAATATCTCTAATTGTTCCTCCGGATGGAAGCTGGCAAAGCGCACCACAACGGTGCCAACACCAGCCTTCACATATTCCGCGATCCGGTCGGCAACACGCTCCGGGCCGCCGAAGGGGCCCCAACGGGTGCCCCAAATATCTGAGCCGTAATAACCAGTCAACCACTCAACAGCGTCCGCTTCGGCTTTTTTAAGGTCGAAATCCATGTTCACTGTGATGTGGAAGGCCTTTTCCATACTGCTTGGGTCGCGTCCTAACTCCGAGGCTGTCTCGTTCACCTGTTGGATAACTTGAGCATATTCATCCGGAGTGTCCGAAATGGAGATTATACCCGCGCCCAGACGGGCAGCCCGGCGAATCTGGGCCTGGCTCTTCGCCCGGTAGTGTGTGGCCAGCAGGAAAGGGATTCCCTCGTCATTTGCGGGTACGGGCCGCATCAGAGGGGAGTCAAGGTTAAAATTCCGCCCATGGAAATCGAATGGTTTACCCAACCCTAGACCTTGGACGATCTCAATGATCTCTTCGAACCGGCGCCCTCGCCCTTTCGAGGCCACTCCTGCAGCCGCCCATTCGCGTTTCTGATCGTCATTAAACACCCCACCCACACCGGCGCCAATCACCAACCGACCTCCGGATATCAGGTCGACGGTATTCAAAGTCTGTGCCAGTAGCACCGGATGACGGAGGGCCGGGAGCAAGACCGCCGTGCCCAACCTGACGCGGGTGGTACGGGCAGCAAGCGCGCCCAGGACTGATAGGGGTTCCATGCGAGGCTTGGCCACCAGACTATCTCCGACCCAGACTGAGTCCAGTCCTGCCTTTTCCACGGTCTCAGTCAATTCGAAGATGCGCTCCATGTTGACAGGCTGTTCGCCCTTCAACAATAGACCTCGGGTGGGCAACAAGATGCCGAGTTTTACTTTTTTATCGGTCAAGTTCACTACCCGGGATTTTCCTCAAGAGACTGAGGGCCCAAGCTGTGTTCGACGGACAACCGTTCAAGCAGTCCGGGTTCCATATGCTGGAACGTCGCCAAATCATCGACCACGTCCAGGTCAAAACCCAGACCTTGGCTAGAGTTGATAGCCACGGATCTTTCGAGCCGGGCTGCTTGAGTCAGGTGCTTCATGAAACTGCGCTGTCCCAGTTCTGGTTGCATAAAAACTCCCAGCGGGACAAGGATCGAATTGGTACCACCATCCCGGCGGGCCGGCGCCAGCGTCACGTTTCCCTGGCTCCGGGATGCCTGCATCATGCTGTGTATATCTGACGGCTTCAAGAAGGGCAGGTCGCCAGCTACGTAGAGAGCCGACTTGCCTTTCTCAAAAGCCAGTTCGAAAGCCTTTTTCAGGGTGTCGTTTAAGTCTTCGCCCAATTCTTCCAGGCATTCTGCGCCCAAAATCCGGGTCATCTCGCAGACACGGTCATCGCCTCCGACCACCCAGACTGTATCGATAGATGCAGCTTTGATAGCCAACACTACGCGGCGCAGCATACCCAAAACCAAGTCGGCCCGTTGAACAGCCGTCAGCGTTTGGGCCAGCCGCGACTTCCCCTGAGAAAGGGGTTTCATGGGAACAATTGCGATTACATTCTGTGGGTCGGTGACCATATAGTCCTGTTCGAGGTTAATCGGCAAGAGCCAGAATCTCTCTGGCCAGCGCAATTTTATCCTCTTCCGTCTCCATGATAATCGATGTAACCAGAGGGGTTAATCCCAGTTCCTCAATCTCTGAAGCCAAGTCCTGGTCCTCGTTATCCATCACGAATACATCACAGATGTCCCGGTATTCCCGGGCAACCTCAACGCATGACACTTGTTTGCCCAACTCAGCCATAATCTTCCCCGCCGGGCCTTTCACGGCATCCCCTCCGACGATCGGGCTGACGCAGACTTTTTTTCCCGAAAAGTCGCGCAACAGTTGCCTTACACCAGGCAAGGCCAATATCGGCCCCAGACTCAGATACGGGTTTGAAGGGCACAGCACCAACATACCGCATTTGGTCAGCGAGTCTAGCAGCCCAGGCGCGGCGGTTGCATTTTCAACACCGATATAACGGACTTCAAAAACCTTTGGTTCGGCCCTGCGGCCGACGAAATACTGCTGCATAGGCAGTTCGCCCTCGTCGGTAGAAAGAACTGTTTTCACCGGGTCGTTGCTCATAGGTACGACACTGTGGAAAACGCCAAGGCTCCGATTCAACTCTGAAATTACTTCGGACAAAGTCTTGCCTTCGGCCAATAACTGAGAGCGCCGGATGTGAGTGGCGAAATCGCGGTCACCCAGGTTGAACCAAGTGTCCACACCGAACTTTCCCAACATCTCAAGAGCGGTGAAAGTATCCCCGGCCACGCCCCAGCCAGTCTCTTGGTTTGAAAGGCCGGACAGGGTATACATCATGGTGTCCAGGTCGGGTGAGACATGCAGGCCATGGAAAGTCTCGTCGTCCCCGGTATTCACGCAGATAACCAGGTCGCCGTGGGGAAGACAACGGGCTAGCCCAAGAACAAGTTTAGCGCCACCGACGCCCCCGGCCAATGCCAGTACGGTAGGGGATTCGGGAGTCACAATAGATGTCCATAGGTGCGAAATCCGGCGCCGGGAAAGGGCACTGCCCGACTAGACTTTGGCACTTGGTGTTTTGTTGGGATGCTCAAACCGGTAGGTGTCCAGTTTGACCAGCCGGTTGTAAGACCCAAATACCTCTTCCACGTTGTCGCCAACAAGGTCCAATGGGTCGAGTTCCTGGTCTGTATCACTGAAAACCCGGCGGGTTTTATAGGTCGTGTAGCGTTCCGCAGGTATCCGGCCTGCTTGGCGGATCATCTGCCGGAATTCCGACGGGCGCATTAGCTGGCCGTGTTGCGCTCCCGCTGCGGTAGAGATACTCTCATTGATGAGCGTTCCGCCTAGGTCATTGACGCCTGCAGTCAGCAGCAGCTGGGACATGCGCGGCCCTTCTTTGACCCAGGATGCCTGGATATTGGGTATCCAGTTATTGAGCATGATTCGGGCGATGGCGTGCATCTTGATCACGTCAATCCCAGACGGGCCGGGCCGGACATCATTCACAAGTTCCTGCATGAACATGGGCGCTTCGGTATGAACAAAACTCAGGGGCACGAATTCGGTGATGCCGCCGGTCTGTTGCTGGATTCCTCTAATGAGGTCTATGTGCTTGGCCAATTGCGTAGGAGTTTCGAGATACCCAAACATCACTGTTGAAGTCGTTGGGATACCCAATTCGTGGGCAGTGGTGATCACCTCTGTCCACTGATCCACCGTGATACGGCCCGGAGATATCTTGTCACGAAGTTCTTGGTCTAGGACTTCAGCTGATGTCCCAGGCAGACTGCCGACACCGGCTGCTTTCAACTCGGTCAGGTAGGCCCTAATCGTGATGTCGGAGCGTATGGAACCGTACAGGATCTCTTCCGGAGAGAAGCCATGGATGTGCATATCTGGCAATTCTTTCTTGATCGCCTCGCAGAGCCGGATATACAGATCGCCTTCCATCTTGGGCGGCAACCCAGCCTGGACGCAGACCTCTGTGGCGCCGTAGTCCCAGGCTTCCTTGGCCCGCCGGATAATCTCTTCCACTGGCAGTAGATAGCCTTCCTCCTGACGAAAGTCACGGCTGAAAGCGCAGAAACCGCAGCGTTTGATACAAACGTTGGTGAAGTTGATGTTACGGTTGACAACGTAGGTGACAATGTCACCCACGGTGCGTCTGCGGAGTTCGTCCGCCGTCATCACGAGAGCATTGTATTCCTTGCCTTCCGTCTCGAACAACACCACCGCTTCTTCAACCGTGATGTCTTCTCCCGAAAGGGCCCGGTCCAACACCGCTGCCGTCTCGGGTTTGAGCGCACTGATCACAGACTCGAGGTTTTTACCCCCATTCTGGCCTGACTGTTCAGATTGTGCCGGCATATCTCTGCATTCCCCCTGCGACATAACCCTCTGAATCAGACATGGCTGAAACTTTTTGTGCGAGGGAGTCGGGTAGAAATTCTTTCGTTCCTAGGAAGTACTCCGGGTATACCGGAAGCCTGGGTCTCAGTTGGAACCCGGCTGCCTCGGTCTTGGTTTTTAATTTGGTTAAGGCCGGCCACGGGGCTTCAGGATTCACGAAGTCCGGAGTCAACGGCGATACTCCGCCCCAGTCGTTGATTCCGGCATCCAAATATATCTGATAGTTCGTTGCGCTAAGATTGGGCGGTACCTGGAGATTGGCCTCCGGTCCAAGGACCAACCGGGCAACCGCCACCGTCCAAAGGAATTCATCTGTCTCCGCATCAGGCGCATTTTCCATCGCCGTATCCGGTTTGGCCCGAAAGTTTTGGATTATCACTTCCTGAACATGGCCATACTTGGCGTGAAGCTCCGCGATGGCTAATAGGGACTCTATACGGTCGCGGCGATTCTCGCCTATGCCGATGAGGATACCAGTGGTGAAAGGCACCCGCAACTCTCCGGCCAATTCCAGCGTGCGTAACCGCACTCTGGGCCGCTTACTGGGAGCGAATTCGTGAGGGCCACCGACTGCGTACAGTGCCATACTGGTGCTCTCCAGCATCAGTCCTATTGATGGGTTGAATGGCTGCAAGGCTGCGATCTCACGGCGGGCCATGGTGCCGGGATTGGCATGGGGCAGCATGTCTGTTTCTTCGAACACCAATTTACAAACGTAGGTGAGGTATTCCAACGTGGTCTTGAACCCGCGGTGTTCCAGCCATTCTCGTGCCTCGGGGTAGCGCTGTTCCGGCCGCTCCCCCAGAGTGAAAAGGGCTTCGGTGCACCCGAGAGCCGCACCGGCATTAGCCACATCCAAGACCTGTTCCGGAGTCATGAATAGGTCTGTGCCCGCCTGCGTTGGGTCTTTGCGGAATGTGCAGTACCCACAGAAATCACGGCACAGATGGGTCAGAGGAATGAAAACTTTGGGCGAAAACGTGACAATGTTACCCTTGCCTTGGTCACGCATGAACGCAGCAGCCGCGCATATCTCTTTGGTGGCGTCAGGGCCGGCAGACAGGAATGATAGGGCGTCATCCTCAATCAGAGACCCACCTGCCACCGCCTTGGCAATCACCTCTGCCAGATGCGCGTCGGCTTTCGTATGTAGGGCTGTCTCGCAAGAGCGGGCGGAAACCGTCAAAGGTGCTCCATCCGGTACTAAACCGAACCGGCCTGCCAAAAGGTAGGATTGAATATCGGACTATTTTAGACCGTCGGCGCTGAGCGGGCAACACATAGGGTGGCACCGAAGAAAGAGGAAGTTGGTCCAGATACTGAAACCTGACTCAGAATCCGTTGAGTCGGCTTTGGTCGGTGAGGTCAGTGGTGGTGTAAGGCCGGCCCAGATGGGCGTGGGCCCTTCGGGTCGCGACGCGACCTCTGGGCGTCCGTTCTAAGAATCCCAGTTGCAGCAAGAAAGGCTCCCAGACGTCCATTATAGTGTCCGAGTCTTCGTTCAATGATGCTGCTAGGGTTTCCAGGCCTACGGGGCCTCCGTCGAATTTGTCGATGATGCTAGACAGCAACCGGTGGTCTGATAAGTCCAATCCCAGTTCATCCACGTTGAGTTGCTCCAATGCGGCTCGGGCGACCGCGCCGTTGATTCGGTTGTCGGCCTTGACCAGGGCATAATCCCTCGTGCGTTTCAGCAGCCGGTTGGCCACTCTTGGTGTGCCCCTTGACCGTGCCGCGATTAGATCCATACCCTCGCTGTCAGTGTCCATCTCCAGGATTCGGGCGGAACGGTCTACGATGACCTTCATATCTTCGGGTTCGTAATAGTCCAAACGGCAGACCAACCCGAACCGGTCGCGAAGGGGAGCGCTGACCATGGAGAACCGAGTTGTGGCGCCGACCAGGGTAAAGGGGCTGATCCTGAGATTGACGTTTCGGGCGGCCAGACCCTTGCCGACCATCCAAGACAGGAAGAAGTCTTCCATCGCCGAGTACAGGACTTCTTCGACCACCCGGTTGAGCCGATGGACCTCATCGATGAAAAGTACGTCGCCCGGCTGGAGGCTCGTTAGAATGGCGGCCATGTCCCCAGCCCGCTCAACAGCCGGGCCCGAAGTGACCCGAATGGCGACTTCCATCTCGGTGGCGATGATGTTGGCCAGTGTGGTTTTTCCGAGACCGGGAGGACCGTAGATAATCACATGGTCGAGAGGTTCCTGGCGTAACTTGGCGGCCTGGATGGAGATGGAGAGGTTCTCTTTAGTGTTGGCCTGCCCGACGAAATCTTCCAGCCGCTTGGGCCGCAAAGACACGTCTTGGTCTTCCTGCTGGAAGTCGCCTGAGATCAGCCGCTCGGCCATCCTACTCTCCCCACCCTTGAAATATCTGGGCTAGATTCATCCGCCCAAATAGCCTACAAAGTACCCAGCCCATTGTAGCCGGGCACTGGCCATTAGGGTCAAGAATCGCCTGTCATGTATTTACCCGACATACTTGCGGAAGACTAGGCAAGCATTCTGACCGCCGAACCCAAAGGCGTTGGACAACGCAACTTGAACATCCGCAGCTCTGGACTGGTTCGGCACGTAATCCAAGTCGCATTGAGGGTCTGGAACATCATAATTGACCGTTGGATGAATAGCGGCTTCAGTGATGGTCTTCACACAGGCGGCGGCGTCCAAAGAGCCGGCCGCGCCAAGGGAATGGCCAACCATGGACTTGGTTGAGCTGATGGGAATCTTGTGGGCCAGGTCGCCGAACAGCCGCTTGATCGCGACAGTTTCCAGCGCATCGTTCAATGGAGTAGAAGTGCCGTGGGCGTTGATGTAGTCAACTTGGTTCAAGGACACTTGAGCATCGTTCAGCGCTATATGCATCGCTGCGGCTGCGCTGACCCCTGACTCTTCAGGCTGGACCGGATGCCCAGCGTCGCTCGTCGATCCGAACCCCGCCAACTCAGCCAGGATATTCGCCCCGCGACCAATTGCGTGTTCCAAGCTTTCCAGGACCATGATTACCGACCCCTCGGAAGGGATGAATCCGTCCCGGCCGGCGTCAAAAGGACGGCTGGCTTTTTGCGGCTCGTCGTTCCTGGTGCTTAGCGCCCGCATCACTGCGAAACCGGAGAGCCCCAACAGACTGATCCCAGCTTCCGTGCCGCCGGCCAACATCACGTCGGCGGCGCCCCTGCGAATGACCGAGACCGCCTCCCCCATTGCCTGGTTGGAGGCTGCGCAGGCCGTGGTTGCAGTGGAGTTATAGCCGTGGGCGCCAGTGTACCGGCTCACGGCGGCAGCAGCCATGTTGGGTAGGATCATCGGAAAAAAGAATGGCGACATTCGCATCCCGCCGCGGTCGGCCAGTATCCGGCAATTCTCCTCCAGTGTCGGGAAGCCGCCGTTGCCGTTGCCTAGCAGCACGCCCACGCGGTATGGGTCGTCTTTGGAGATATCGTAGTCAGCAGCTTCAACGGCTTGAAGTGCGGCGGCGACGGCCAATTGAGTGAAGCGGGCCATCCTCCGAGCTTCCTTGTTGCCAATGTAGGTGTCGGGGTCAAAGCCAGAGACCTCTCCCGAGATCTGACAGGGATATCCTTCCGGGTCGCAAAGGGTCATGGGGCCGATACCCGAAGTCCCCGCGACCAAGTTCTTCCAATATTCCTCAGGCGTCTCGCCCAAGGGGGTCATTGCCCCCATCCCCGTTATTACGACTCTAATCCGTTCATCTGCCACAGAAGACGCTCCTGCGATAACTTTTCGTGCCGCCGTTTCTTAAAAATCTAGCTTAAAGACCTGGGGCGGTAAGTTCCGGATAGATTTCCGGTTCAATTCCCAGCGCCGACTCCCGGACCTCTGCGGTCAGGAACAACGAACCGGTCGCCAGTATCAAATCTTTACTCCCTGCGTTGCCGATAGCTATCTTGAGGGCATCGGCTGGTGTTAGGGCTTCTAAGGCTGTTTTGCCATTATTTTTAAAGAGACTAGCGAGCTTGGCTACATCCATGGAACGCGGATGTCTGGAAGCAGTGGCGATGGTGATATCCGCTTTTTCGCCCAGCGCCTGGGCCATGTCCGCCACATTCTTGTCTTTTGAGAAACCAACTATCAGGATGATCCGGTCGAATTCTAGATACTTGGGCAAGGACTTCAAAAGACTCTCCACTGAGTATGGGTTGTGTGCGCCGTCGGCTACCAAGAGAGGAGAGCGCGATAATACCTCCATCCGGCAGGGCCAATCGACCCGTTCGAACCCAACTTCCATGGCCCTGGCAGGCACATCAATCCCCTGACTGGCCAACGCTTCCAGGGCGGCGACGGCCGAGGCTGCATTCTCTAGTTGGTGCGCGCCCAGCAACGGCATATGCAGGTTGTATTCGTCATTGCGGCCCCTGACCGTGAAGCGCTGTCCGTCGGTTCCGGGCCGCCCTTCCTCCCAGGTTACGTCTCTCCCTACAAGTATGGGCACAGCATCTTTCTCCTGGCAGGCGGCTAAGATGGGCGATAGAGCTTCCGGCAGTTGGGGAGCGATCACGACCGTTGCCCCCGGCTTGATGATTCCAGACTTGTCGGCGGCAATCTCACCGATGGAATCACCTAGGATTGCCGTATGGTCCAGACTGATGGAGGTGATGACGCAGACCCCGGCATCCAGCACGTTGGTGGCGTCCAGCCGCCCGCCCAGCCCTACCTCTATAACCTGAGCGTCAACTCTGTCCTGGGCAAAGCACTGGAAGGCCATGCCAGTTAGGTATTCAAAAAGGGTCAATGGTCCGATTTCTGCGTCTTTTTGAAGTTCTCCATGTAGCAGCCACAAACCCTCTACCAGACCAGCGAAAATCTCCTGGGAGATAGGTTCTGAGTCCCGCCTGATGCGTTCTCGGAAGGTGTGGATATGAGGAGAAGAGTAAAACCCCGTGCTGAGTCCGGCTGCCCGGATGGCCGCATCGCACAACGCCGCCGTGCTACCTTTGCCCTTGGTGCCGGCGATGTGGACCGCTGGTATCTGCTTATGGGGGCTGCCCAGCCGCTCCACCAACGCTTCCATCCGGGTTAGATCATAGATAGCTTTCTGGCGAGGCCCGGTGGCCGCGTTTCTCTCGTGATCAACCAGGGTCAGTAGACGGGCGATTGACTGGCGGTAGTCCAAACGGCTCCTAAATGGCTT
>FAXA01000343.1_pt1 | contig 19006 bp, 20 predicted proteins | sample 734441 | NCBI WGS metagenome assembly FAXA01 (sample SAMEA3597868, study PRJEB11362) | hydrothermal vent metagenome | biome: marine hydrothermal vent biome; feature: marine hydrothermal vent; material: ocean water | place: Atlantic Ocean | collected 2010-09-19/2010-10-04
TTTCCAGGTTAAATTTCTGTGTTGTCCGGACGGAAACTTGATCGCCAGAATTTTGGTAATGGGGTTTATTTCCGCAACAGCGGACCCTGTATTTCATCTTAGGTCGTGTTTCCAGACAACAGCATGCCGGCGGTGCAGGAGTCCTTCGATGCCCTAAGAGCGATCATGGATGGATAGGACCTCGAAATAGGTTAAGCGGATTATGTCAAACCACCGTAATACGGTGTTCTGCTACCGCCCTCGGCTGCTGCCTGCAACGTCAACGACAGTCAACGGGCCGTCCATGTCGATGAGGGTCTCTTCAATCTCCCTGAGCAGGTCGTCGAGGTTCCATCCTTTGGCGGCCGACACTAAGATACCCGACTGCGCTTCGTGGGCGGGCAGGCTGGGTGAATCGCCGTTGGAATTGGCTAGAGACCTTTCGGCCATAAGGTCCATCTTGTTCATGACCAATATCCTGGGCCTGTCCATCAGCCCCAGGTCCATAAGGGTTTCTTCCACAACCCTGGTCTGCTCCGGGGCCTTGGGGTGGGAGACGTCTATGACGTGGAGCAGGATGTCAGATTGCTGCAATTCTTCTAATGTCGCGCGGAAAGCGGCAACTACCTTGGGCGAAAGTTTCTGGATGAACCCCACTGTGTCACTCAAAAGTAGCTGCGCCCCGGACGGCAGCCGGATGCGGCGGGTGACCGGGTCCAAGGTGGAGAAGAGCTGGTCTGCAGCAATCACCTTGGAGTTGCTTAAGGCATTGAAAAGGGTGCTTTTGCCGGCGTTGGTATAACCGACCAACGTAGCCATGGGGATGGTGGATTTCTTACGGCGTTCCATATGGACGCTGCGCCTACGCCGCACGGCATCCAGTTCTGACTTGATCTTCTGTAGCCGGTTTCGCACCAGCCGCCTGTCTGTCTCGATCTGGCTTTCACCGGGCCCCCTGGTGCCGATGCCGCCGCCCAAACGCTCGAGGTGAGACCACCGGCCCGCCAGGCGGGGCAATAGGTATTCATGCTGGGCCAGTTCCACCTGTAGTTTGCCTTCATGGGTCGAGGCATGCTGGCCAAACACGTCAAGGATCAGCGCGGTCCGGTCGATGACCTTGCAAGCAAGGGCGTTTTCTAGGTTGCGCTGCTGGGCGGGGGTGAGCTCGTCGTCGAAGATGACCACGTCCGCTTCGAGGTCGCCCATCATTTCGCGGATTTCGTCCACCTTACCTGCTCCGACGTAGGTAGACCCCAGCCTGTTCGCCCGTTGGGTGACGTTGCCGACAACTTGAGCTCCGGCGGTGTTGGCCAGGTACTCAAGTTCGGAGAGGGTGTCTTCCAGAGACCAAGGGTGGTTGCGGCGGTTCATCTCGACCGCGACGAGAACCGCCTTTTCCGGTTCGGGCTCTACCGGAATTGAGGAAAGTTTACGTTTGGAGCGTTTACTTATGGACTCTACTCCCTAACTTAACTGCCCTTGGGCGGGGGAATCTTCCAGGTCTCCAGCCGCTGGCAGCCCTTTTCGATCTGTTCGTCGGGGGTGGTCAGGGACAGGCGGATGTAACCTTCACCGTACTTGCCGTAGCTGGAACCAGGTGTTACCACAACGTCCAGCTCTTCCAGCAGCAGTTGTGCCATTTCAGCGGAGGTGTAACCATCCGGGACCTTGGCCCATATATACAGGCTAGCACGGGGGACGTCCACGCTCATCCCCATGGTTTTGACGGCTTTCACGACTCTGTCACGGCGGCGGGTGTAGGCGTCCAGGTTGTCTGCCACGCAGTCCTGGGGACCGGTCAAGGCCTCCATGGCCATCTCCTGAACAGCTTGGGGCACCCCCGAATCCAAATTGGCCTTGATCTGGAACAGGGCTTTGATCATGGCTGCGTTGCCCACGGCCATGCCGATGCGCCAGCCGGTCATGTTGTAGGTCTTGGACAATGAGTGGAACTCCAGACCGATGTCCTTGGAACCGGCGACCTCCAGGTAGCTGAGAGGCTTGTATCCGTCGTAGCCAACCTCGCTGTAGGCGGCGTCGTGGAGCAAGGCGATGTCATTCTCTCTACAGAACGCGATCGCTGAAATAAAATCTTCTTCGCTGGCGGTGGCGCTGGTGGGATTGTTGGGGTAGTTCAGCCACATGAGCTTGGCGTTCCGGGCCACATCGGCCGGAATGGCGTCCAGCTCGGGCAGCCAGCCGTTCTTCTCGTACAGCGGCATGATGTGGCTTTCGGCCCCAGCGAACATGGTGCCCACGCCGTAGACCGGGTAGGCCGGGTCGGGGATAAGGGCGATATCGCCCGGGTCAAGGAAGCAGAAAGCGGCGTGCCCGATGCCCTCTTTGGCGCCGATTAGAGGCAGAACTTCGGTATCTGGATCAAGTTTCACGTTGAATCGGGTGTCATACCACTGGGCGAAGGCCCGCCGCATCTCGGGCAGACCATCAGTTTCGGGATAGCGGTGGTTGGGCGCGTACTGGGACGCGGTCAACAGGCGGTCTATGATGGGCTGGGGTGTCGGTATGTCCGGGTCTCCAATGCCAAAAGTGACTACATCGGCCCCAGCGGCGCGCTTCTCGGCGATTATTCGTGAGATTTCAACAAATGGATATGGGGACAGCTTCCCCAATCGGTCCGAAAATTTCACCATGTCGACTTCAGTCCTCCCAGTTTTTGATCTACGCCCATTCCCCGCTGAATACTTCCTGCGCTGGGCCTTCCAAGAAGACCTCGCCCTGGCCGTCCCAGTCCACCTTGAGTGTGCCACCGGGCAGGGTTATGTCAACTGTGTTTCCGCTGTGCCCAGTGAGTATGGATGCTACAGCTATCCCGCAGGCCCCGGTGCCGCAGGCCAGAGTTTCGCCCGAACCCCGTTCCCAGACACGGGCGGTTAAGTGGTTGGGGCTGTCAACGTTCACGATCTCAAAGTTGACCCGGTTGGGGAAGATCGAGTGGTGCTCGATCTTGGGCCCAACGGTGTGCAACGGGAACTCGGCCACGGCGGTGTCGATGAACGTGACGGCATGGGGGTTGCCCATTGAGACGAAGCTAAGCGGTAGGTCGTACCCGTCCATCAGGAAGGGATATTTTAGGACCGGGCCCGCGCCGTATTCGCCGGCCGATTCAAGCTTCACCGGAACGTCCGCGGGGGTCAAAATTGGCAGTCCCATGGAAACTCTGGCGCCGGTTACTGAGCCGTCTTCGTTGATCGGGGCTACCTGCCGGATGCCGGCGAGGGTTTCAACGCTTACCGATGCTCCCGAATTTGGGACGATGCCGCGGTCGACCGCGTATTTAACGAAGCACCGGATGCCGTTGCCGCACATCTCTGCCTCGGAGCCGTCGGCGTTGAACATGCTCATCCTGAGGTCGGCCACATCCGAATTCTTGATCAGTATCAGGCCGTCGCCGCCGACACCAAAATGGCGGTCGCTCATGCGGCGGGCCAACTCGGGCCAGTCGCGGTCTTCTGAACGGGCGTCAACGTATACATAGTCGTTGCCAGCGCCGTGCATCTTGGTGAATTTCATGTCTGGGCTCCTAGTGGGACGGGAGGCTCATTGTACCACAGGGCCGGTCTCAGACAGGTGTGCGGATACCAAATCTGCGGCCCGTTGGGCCGCGCCTGGATCAGAGGCGTCTAGCCACGTGATCCGGGGGTCGGACGGCTTGAACCAGGTGTACTGCCGCCGGGCCAAACGATGGGTCTTGGTCTTGGTGCGCGAGACGGCTTCTTCCAGTGACAACTCGCCCAATAGATGCTGGCCCAACTCCCGGTAGCCGGGACTGTTCAGCGCTCCACGTCCCGCCGGAAAACCAGTCTGGACCAGGCGTTCGACCTCGGACAGGAAGCCCTCCTGCATCATCGCGTCTACCCGTTCGTCGATGCGTCGATAGAGTGTTTTCCGTTCCATCGTCAGGCCGATAACCAAGCGCTTGCCCGAATCAGGGGGGTTGCCGACCATCTCGGACGGCTTCGTGTTGGTCGAGTGGTAGATCTCCAACGCCCGCACGACCCTCCTGACGTTCCGAGGGTCCAGCGCGTCGGCCCGAGTTGGGTCAACCTGCCGCAGGCGGTCATGGAGGGCTGCCGCGCCGCCTTCCTGGGCCGCTTCTTTCTCTAACGCCGCCCTGAATTCCGGGTCTGGCGGGACAGCAGGCACGGACTGTCTATCCAGCAAGGCCCAAACGTACTGGCCGGTGCCCCCGGCCACGATCGGCTGCTTGCCTCTGGAGACTATGTCCTCCGAAGCCTGCTTAGCCAGAGGCAAAAAAGCGCCAAGCCCAAAATTCTCGGACGGCTCAAGGAGGTCCAGCAGGTGGTGGGGAGCCTGGCCGCGCTCTTCGGGAGTGGGCTTGGCTGTGCCGATGTCCATCTCTCGATAGACCTGACGGCTATCGGCGTTGATGACTTCTGCGCCGAAACGCTGGCACAATTCCACGGCAAGCTGGGTCTTGCCCACGGCTGTAGGGCCAACGATGGCGATGGTAGGTCCGGGGTTTATAAGCCGCTGCAACGGTAGCCTGGTCTGTACCTAGGCCTTGGCGGCGGCGACGGCGGCGGCAACCTGGAGGAAAGAGTCCGCCTGGAGGGCCGCTCCGCCTACCAACCCACCGTGGATGCAGGCTTGGGCCGCATATTCGCCGGCGTTACCGGCGTTCATGCTCCCGCCGTAGAGCAGAGAAATGCCATCAGCAGCTGCCCCATGAAGGCTGCGCAGGGTTTCCAGAATCGCACCGCCCATGATCTCGACAGCGGTCTCCGGCGTGGCCGACTGGCCGGTGCCGATGGCCCAGATGGGTTCGTAGGCGACCACCAGGCCAGTGGTATTCCCGTTCCCTTCAAGTCCGGCGCGTATCTGGCCGCTGATGACGTCCGAGGCTTTCCTAGCCCCTCGCTCCTGAAGGGTCTCACCCACGCATAGGATGGGTTTCAGACCAGCCGCTTGGGCCGCTTTGATCTTGCTGTTGACCGATTCGTCGGTCTCGGCAAACATCTGACGTCGCTCGGAGTGGCCGACAATCACGTAATCGCAGAGACCCTGTAGCATGCCTGGCGACACCTCGCCGGTATATGCCCCCGACTCCTGAAAATGCATGTTCTGGGCGCCGACTTTCACCGCCGAACCTTTCACTGCTTCACTGACCGCCGCCAGAGAGATAAATGGTGGGCAGAGAACCAGTTCCACGCCTGAAACTGCCGCAGCGCCGTCACGCACACCTGCAGCCAAAACAGCAGCCTCAGCAACCGTGGTATTCATCTTCCAGTTTCCGGCGACGATCAAGTCCGGCATGGGTAAATCTCCAAACTAGGGTCGGAATTCAACGTGGGTTTAAGGACCGAACTTGGTCATCTTCCCGGCGTGGGAGAGGCCCAGCACCATCACGCTGGTGGCCGGTACGCTGCCAATGGCCCCCAGGGCGCAGGCCTTCTCATCAAAGGTAGGTATTCCCTGTCCCAAGGTCAGCTTGGAGTGGAGCATGAAGGGTACCGGATGCCAACTATGGGCTGCCATCACGGCTGGCGTGGCGTGGTCTCCGGCCACCATCAGCACATCAGGCTCCAACTCAAGTATCTGAGTTATGAACGGGTCCAATTCCTCCAGGCACCTGACCTTGGCATCGAAGTCGCCGTCCTCACCGGCGGCGTCGGCCGGCTTATAGTGGATGAAGAAGAAATCGTGCTTGTCCCAGTTGGCCCGTAGGGTATCCACTTCGTCTGCGAAGGTCTTACCAGTGGGTATGACGCTCATGCCGGCCACCGTGGCCAGGCCGCGGTACATGGGGTAGGCGGCGATGGCGGCCGGGTCCAGCCGGTAGACCTCGCCCATTGGAGGGAGCGAGGGCATCTGAGCGAAGCCTCGAAGCAGCAGCATGTTGGCCCGGTCTTCCTCGGACATCAGGTGCGCCGCTTGCTTCACGAATTCGTTGACGATGTCCGCCGTTTTCTGGGCTTCGGGTTTCAGCGCCATGACTTCCAGGGCTTTTGCGCCCGTTACTTGTGGGTCGGTCTCAGTCACAAGTTCCGACAAACCCTCGCCCCGCAGCCGAAGAACAAACCGGTAGTCCTGAACGGAGAAGACGTCCACTTGCACACCAGGTATCTCGATACGGTCCAGCCGGTCGCAGATGGGCGCGCTGAGTTCGGTGGGAATCCGGCCGGCGCGGCGGTCAGTCAGCAGACCTTCGCCGTCAACAGTGCAGAAATTGCCCCTGGCAGCAACATCCCCCGACGCCAGCTCTACTTCGATCCCCAGTGCTTCTAAAGCGCCGCGGCCAATCTGGTGCTTCAGAGGGTCGTAGCCGAAGAGGGCCAGGTGGCCGGGGCCGCTGCCGGGGGCAACACCTGGCAACACCGGCGTGGTCAACCCACAGGCGCTTTTCTGGGCTAGGGCGTCCAAATTGGGCGTATGGGCGGTCTCAAGTTCGGATTTGCCGGTTTCCGGATGGGCCAGCCCACCTAGACCGTCGGCAACCAACAACACCATCTTGGACGGTGTTTTGGTATAACAATCTCTAAGTTCTTCTACATCGATCAACGTCTATCCCCTCGCAATTGAGACACCAAATGCAACGGCCGATCCCTCAGCTTACAGCTTATCATTCCTAGCTCCGTGACCCTACTCGATCATGCGTCCGGCAGGGCTGCGATACCAGGTAGTTCCTTACCTTCCAAGAACTCCAACGACGCCCCTCCTCCGGTGGAAACGTGGGTCATCTTGTCCATCAGGCCAAGTTCTTCCACCGCCTCAGCGGTCGAGCCGCCGCCGACCACCGTCGTGACGCCGCTTAGCCCGGCTATGGCCTCGGCCACCGTGCGGGTCCCGTGGCTGAACTTAGGCATCTCAAAGACGCCCATTGGGCCGTTCCAAATGATGGTCTTGCACTTGCTCAACGCCTGGGCGAAATCCTGGGCCGAATTGGGCGCGATGTCCATGATGTACCAGCCGTCAGGCACATCCCCAACGTGCATGACGTCGGTTTCGGCAGGGTCGGCCGCGAACTCGTTGGCGATGACCACGTTCTCGGGCAGGAGCAATTTGATGTTGGCGGCCTCAGCCCGTTCCATGATTTGGCGGGCGGATTCCAAGCGGTCCTCCTCGATCCTCGACGCTCCGGTGGAGTAGCCCTGGGCGTTCAGGAAGGTCACGCACATTCCGCCGCCGATGACCAAGTAATCCAGGTCATCCAATAGGTTGTCCAACAGCAGTATCTTGTCGCTCACCTTGGCACCGCCCAAAAGGGCGGCCAGCGGCCTCTCCGGGGATTCCAATGCCTGCCCCATCGCCTCAACCTCTCTCTGTACCAGGAGGCCCATGGCTGAAGGCAAGAACCTGATGATTCCATCCGTGGACGCGTGGGCGCGGTGGGCCACGGCGAAAGCGTCCATCACGAAGCAGTCCACTGTGTCGGACAGTTCGCAGGCGAATACGCCGTCGTTCTCCTCCTCGCCGGGGTGAAACCGTAGGTTTTCCAGCAAGATTATGTCACCCGGTACCATCGCAGACACAGCGTCGGCAACCACCGGGCCGGTGATCTCCGGCAGGCTTTTTACCGGGCACTCCAAAAGAGTCGCCAGACGGTCTCCAACAGGTGCCAGCCGAAGTCCTTCGACCACCACGCCGTTGGGGCGGCCCAGGTGGGAACAGAGGACTATCTTGCTACCTTGATCGATGAGGTACTGTATCGTCGGCAGGGTCGCCCGCAGGCGTTGGTCATAGAGGGAGATGCCTTCGATTCCCTGGTCGATGGGCACGTTGAAGTCCACGCGAACCAGTACCCTCTTGCCGGCTACATCAAGCTGGTCCAGTCTGCGTTTCGCCATTAACGGCCTCCCTCGGCCGCCCATTGGCCCAGACCAGCCAGAGCGTCCTTCCCTTGTTGTGAAACTCCGCCCAGTCCAGCCAAGGCCTGTTCGACCAGCTCCTTGGCCTTAGCCTGAGAGGTCTGGCGGGCGTCGGTGTTATCTAGGATCTCAATCATCTTGGCGATGTCGCTGTCCTCCAGCACTCGCTTCATATATATAGCGCCCAACTCTCGCTTTATGCTGACGCTGGCGGTCTCCAGCGTGTGGACCAACGGCAGGCTCTTTTTCTTATTGATGACATTGCTGGGAGTCATACCATCGCCGCGTTCGCCCCAAAGGTCGTCGATGTCCCGGGCGATCTGCCAGGCCATGCCCATGCTGCGGCCCATCTGGGCAAACTGGGCGCAGACGTTGTCCGTGGACCCGGCCGTTAGGGCTGCTGATTCGGCGGCACAGGCGGCCAGAGCTCCTGCTTTACGGCCAATCATGTCCAGGTAATCTGCGCTGGACACCAACATCTGGTCTTGAAATTGGAGGTCCATGTACTGGCCTTCGCAGAGGGAAAGGCAGGCCTGGTCCAGAGACCCGACCGCCCTTAAGACCCGGTCTGCGGGCACGTCGTTCTGGGCCAGGCGCATCATGGTCGTCCGCCCCAGGGCATGTAGGCCGTCTCCGGCGTTGATAGCTTGAGCCGGCCCCCAGACCCACCAGATGCTCGGCCGGTCGCCGGGTTCAGCCCTTCCGGCTTGGACGTCGCCATGGACCAGGGTGAAGTTGTAGACCAGGTCCACGCTGGCAGCAACGGGCAGGGCGCTCTGAAAATCGCCTCCCAAAGCCTCGCAGGACGTCAGGGCCAATGCAGATTGAAAGTTCAACGGCGCCGAACCGCTCTGGGTCTGACCCTGCTCATCAACCCACCCTAGGTGGTAGCGCAAAACGTCATAAAGGAAACCCTCCCTGGACTCGAAAACTGTCCTGAGTTCCTCTTCAATGGCTAGGCGATAGGGTTCGTATGTCTCTGGAGCCGAAATAGCTTGTCTCCTAGTCGGACGACGTTTCCCAGGTCTCCAGCACCTGCTGGAAGGAGATCGCCCCTTCCCGGAGCAACCTGGGCTTTCCCGATGTTATGTCAACGATTGTGGAAGCTGTGCCCTTTGGAGTTGGGCCTTTTTCGACGATGAGGTCGACGGGTTCACCTAATTGGCTGGACAGCTCGTCCAACGTCAACAGATCGGCGCCCCCGCTGATGTTGGCGCTGGTTCCTGTAATGGGGCTGCCCAGGCGGTTGATCAATTCTATGGGCACTGGGTGGCCAGGCATTCTGACCGCCACAGTTGGCCTCCCCGCCGTAAGCCGGTCGGGCAATCCGTTAGCCTTTTGTAATACTAAGGTCAGCGCTCCGGGCCAGAAACGCTCAGCCAGGGCCCTGGTTTTTGGCGGGGTGTTTTCGGCCACCATTTCGAGTTGATCCCAGCCGCTAACCAGCACCGGCAGTGCAAGGTCATTCGAGCGGCCTTTGATGGCGAAAATCCGGTCGAGGGCAGCGGTGTTAAAAACGTCGGCGGCCAGTGCGTATAGGGTGTCTGTGGGAATGGCCACGACGCCCCCGTTTCTAAGATGCTGGACGGCCTGTTCCAAGTCTTTCGGTCCCATCTCCGGTTCGGTATCCGCCACTATTGATCCACGACCGAAACAAAGGTATCTGCGGCGGGCCGAGTATATCACAGCGCTTGGTATCCCAGCCCGCTACAAATCCGCCATATGTTCCCGTCAATCCGGTTGACTTTAGGTCGCTTTTAACCGCTATACTCGCCAATACTCAGCCAGTATAATTATTCTACGTTATGTAATGCCGTATATGACGTGGTTCCGGCGGCTGGCACGGCACTTGTTACGAGTGCTTATCGACCAGGGAATTCAGGAGGTTGAGCCACGACTGAGAGCAAGCTACCCCAAGGACGACGGGTCGCCACCAGCGACGATTTGGAGGTGTCGGCCTACCTCGAGATCGCCAAAGGGCTGGAGGGTGTTGGGCCGGACGATGATGACGGCCAGAAATCAGTGAACGAGGGCGTCGTCGTCATCGATTTCGGCTCTCAGTACAGCCACCTGATAGCCCGCCGCATCCGCGAATTGAAAGTCTACTCCATGATCGCCCAGTCCAAGAGCACCTGGGACTCGGTAAAACACCTCAACCCCAAAGGAGTGATCCTCTCCGGAGGCCCTGCCAGCGTTTACGAAGAAGGCGCCCCCCAGATACCAAGCTGGGTCTTTGAGCAGCATCTGCCGGTCCTAGGCATCTGCTATGGGATGCAGGCCTTGGTCCACCAACTGGGCGGCCGGGTGTCTCCAGGCGCGAAGCAAGAGTTCGGTTACGCCGTATTGCATCAGGATGATTCTGATGCTGGCACGGTACTGTTTAACGACCTTCCAACCGAATTCCAGGTCTGGATGAGCCACGGCGACCGGGTTGAAACCCTTCCTCCGGGCTTTACCGGCATGGCCTACACCGAGAACTCACCGGTGGCCGCCATCGGTAACGGCGGCAATATGTACGGCATCCAGTTCCACCCAGAGGTGAACCACACACCCCTGGGCCAGGATATTCTGAACAACTTCCTGTTCAAGGCCTGCGGCTGCAAGGCCGATTGGATCCCTGGCAACGTGGTCCACGATTCCATCAAGAATATTCGAGAGCAGGTAGGCGACGGCAAGGTGATCTGCGCCCTCTCCGGAGGAGTGGATTCGGCGGTGACCGCCGGGCTGCTGCACCAGGCCATCGGCGACCAACTTACCTGCATATTCGTAAATAATGGCCTGTTGCGGCTCGAAGAGGCCGAGCGGGTGCAAGCAACCTTCAAACGGGGTTTGGGCCTAAACCTGACCTACGTCGACGCCACCGACCGGTTCTTGGACAAGCTTGAAGGCGTGATCGACCCTGAGATCAAGCGGAAGGTGATTGGCGAGGAATTCATCCGGGTCTTCGAAGACGCTGCAACGGGCCTCGGGCACACCGATTTTCTAGCCCAGGGCACTCTTTACCCCGACGTCATCGAAAGCGAGTCCCCGGAAAACCGCACATCGGCACGCATCAAGACCCACCACAATGTTGGCGGACTGCCCGAAAACATGAAACTCGAGTTGGTGGAGCCGCTTCGGTACCTTTTCAAAGACGAGGTCCGCGAGGTCGGCTTGGCCCTGGGCCTGCCCAACGATATGGTCTTCCGGCAGCCGTTCCCCGGCCCAGGCTTGGCGATTCGGGTCATCGGCGAGGTCACCAGAGAGAAGCTGGAAATGGTGCGGAAGTGCGACTGGATCGTAATCGACGAGATCAAAGGCGCGAACCTGTACGACAAACTATGGCAGAGCTTCGCCGTCCTCAGTGATAGCCGGACCGTCGGAGTACAAGGCGATTACCGGACCTACGGTTACGTCTGCGCCATCAGGGCCGTTTCGAGCGAGGATGCAATGACGGCCGACTGGGTGCGGCTGCCTTATGAGGTCCTGGCCCGCATATCCAACCGGATAGTTAACGAAGTCCCCGGCGTGAACCGGGTTGTCTACGACATCACCAGCAAACCACCTGGCACCATCGAATGGGAGTAGAGGTTTTCACTCCAGCTGAGTTCGAGTCGTGAAAGTATTGATCGTTGGCTCCGGAGGCCGGGAGCACTCTTTGGCATGGCGCATCAGCCAGAGCTCCAACCTGACTCGTCTCTGGGTTGCCGCGGGCAACGCAGGGACCGCCGCTCTAGGGGAGAACCTCAGTATTCGTTCAAACGACGTTGATGGATTAGTAGAGGCTGCCCAAAAGACCAAAACCGATTTGGTCATCGTGGGGCCGGAAGCGCCATTGGCGCTGGGATTGGCCGACCGGCTGGACGATTTAGGAATATCTGTCTTCGGCCCATCTCGAGCCGCCGCTCAGATCGAAGCTAGCAAAGGCTTCGCCTTGGATCTGATGAAAGAGGCCGGCGTCCCTTGTCCGGAATTCCATATCTTCACCGACCAAACCAGCGCCCTCGATCACCTGAAATCCCACCAAGGCCCGGTGGTTGTGAAAGCCGACGGCCTGGCCGCCGGCAAGGGAGTCCTGCTCTGTCAAAACTCGGAGCAAGGGGCCGCTGCGGTCAGAGAATGCATGTCCGCTCGGGCCTTCGGCGAGGCCGGGGACACGGTAGTGCTAGAGGAGTATCTGAGCGGGCCGGAGGTCAGCGTTTTTGCCTTCTGCGACGGCGAGAACCTATCTCCGCTGGTCGCCGCCTGCGACTACAAACGGCTCGAAGACGGCAACCACGGCCCCAACACCGGTGGCATGGGCAGTTTCGCTCAGCCTGATTTCTGGAATGCAGAGTTGGCCGCCCAAGTAGAACAGACCATCATGCGGCCGGTGCTCCAGGCCATGGCCGAACGCGGTTCTCCTTATAAGGGTGTGTTGTACGCCGGTCTGATGCTGACCGGCGCTGGATTCAAAGTACTGGAATTCAACTGCCGGCTGGGCGACCCAGAAACCCAGGTGGTGATGCCCTTGTTGGTCTCGGACCCGCTGGAACTGATGCTCGCCTGCGCTCAGGGCAACCTCGGTCAGACTCAAGTTCAGTGGGAAACCAAGAGCTACGTGGGCGTAGTCATGGTTTCGGGCGGCTATCCCAACCAATACGAGACCGGTTTTGAGATATCTGGTTTGGATACAGACACCCCTGAGGACACCATGGTCTTCCACTCCGGAACGCAGTTGGGGGACGGAGGAGCTTCCGGCCTGCCCGTCACTGCTGGAGGCCGGGTTCTGACCGTGGTCGGCGGCGGGAACAGCATCGAGTCGGCCAGAGAGCGTGCCTATGGCAGACTGAAACAGATCAGCTTCAAAAACGCCCGGTGGCGCCGGGATATCGGCGCGGTGGCAAACCAAGGCGCTGCCCAGGCAGCGGGCTAACCCGATGCAGCAAGTCCAAGAATTATTCGTGCTGTCCGAAGACGACCAACGCAACCAGACCTACCGCGGAAAAAAATGGTTGCGGTCGGGCGAGTTCCGGCAATGGTTACAAGAGGATACGCTGCCGAACTTGGAGATGGAGCAAGCATTTGACCTTTACAGGGCTTCCGGCGGCCGCGACACTGCCCGTTTCAAGACCAATACCATTGAGGACATCCGGGACGGCCTGGATTTTCTGCTCTATGATAATATCAAGTTGGAAGGCCGATTCGACGAGTGCGCCGCGCCTGACGGAGCTTATCGGATGGAGGGCACAGGCAAGGAGTTCCCATCCTATCTTCTGTGCTTGAGCAACCCAGCTCTTTTCGCCGTTTGGAACGCCAACGCCGAGGCGCTACTTAAGCAAGCAAGTCTTCTTCCGGCCGGCATCAAACGCGGTCCCATAGGCATCCGTTACCTCGACATGCTTGAGGCTTTGAACCAAGTACGTGCCCGGTCTGGGCTCCGCGACTTCCGGGAGATCGACGAACTGGCCTACCAGGCATCCCGGGCAAAGGCGTCGGCTAAAATCACGCGAAACTCTCCAGGGGGAAAGTCCAATGACTTGGCGTGACACATTGGAAGGTTTGAAACAGGAACTCACCGAAGTCCGAACCCAGCGGCAGCGTCGGGTGGAAGAAGAAGACGCCGGCCTCCAGAAAGAGCGGGATGACCTATCCCGCATGGCCAAGGACCTGGGCGTGGATGAGCTGCTTGCCGAGATGAACGCCACGTTGCTGGACGGTAAAGGCGAGATCCAGACCATCATTGGCTGGGAGTCCGACGATGGTGATCCCGATCTGGAAGGCGTGATCAGCATGAATGGCGACGAACCCGACGATGACGACGAGGATACCGACGTCGTCACCACTATTCTGTCCTGGGAAGAGGGCGGTGAGATGGAGATTGCCGTTGATCTGGGTCTTTCGGATGAAGGGATTTACTTGCAGATAAATGAGATTGAGATCAGACCGGAGCGAGATGCCCTGGAGCAGGGCCTGATCGTAGCTTTCCGGGACGAACTGGACCTATGAAAATTTGGATATTCAGACCAGAAATAGAATGGCAGAAGACCGGGAAATCGGGCCCGCCAAGGAAGGGTCCGGAGTCGTCGGTTGAGCGTAGATAGTAGGTTGTTTTGCCGCTTGTAGGTGTTATTATGGAAAGTGCCTCGGATGAGCCGGTGGTGAAGGATACGATCAAGACTCTGGAAGAGATGGGCATCGACTACGAAGCCCGTGTTATGTCGGCCCACCGGACCCCTGAACGAGTACATGAATACGCCCAGACTGCCCGAGAAAGGGGCATCGAAGTGATCATCGCCGCCGCCGGTGGTTCGGCGGCCTTGGGGGGAGCTCTGGCCTCCATGACAACTCTGCCGGTTATCGGCATCCCGCTAGCATCCAGCGAGTTGAAAGGCATTGACGCTCTGATGGCCACGGCCCAGATGCCGCCGGGCATCCCCGTGGGGTGCATGGCCGTTGGGAGTTGGGGCGCCAGGAACGCTGCATACTACGCCGCCCAGATCCTGGGCTTGAAGTACGAAAAGATAAGGCAGGCATATGACGACTACCGGCAGGGACTCCGCGATCGCTAGAACGCGTCCCGCTGTCCTCACCGATTTCGACGACACCGCCGCCGTCCAGAACGTGGCGGAGTTGCTACTAAATCAGTTCGGCGATCCAAGCTGGAAAGACGTGCGTCAGCGTTTCCGCGACGGCCACATGAGCCTGAAGGAGTACCAAGAGATCACCTTCAGAAACATCCAGGCTGACCGCGCTACCATGCAGTCCTACGTTAAGGACCACGCCAATCTTCGGCCGTTTTTCCGGGAGTTGTGGAGCTTCTGCCAGACCAATGATATCCCCATGGCGGTGGTCAGCCAGGGTCTGGATTTCTACATAGAAGCCGCGTTGGAGCGAGAGGGCCTTAACCGGGTGCCGGTTTACGCCGTGAACACCGAGTTTCGCGGTGGCGAGATTTCGTATCACTACCGCCACACCTATCCGGGCAAAGAGGACCAGGGAAATTCCAAGGGGTTCGTGGTGGAGTCGTTCCAAGAACGTGGTTGCTACGTATTCTTTGCCGGGGACGGCCATTCAGACTTGGAGGCAGCACGGGTTGCGGACGTGACATTTGCGCACCGGTCACTGGCGAAATTTTGCGATGAAGAGGGTATTGCCTACCGGCCCTTTGCGGATTTTAGCGAGGTGCTAGTGTCCGTAAGAGAATTTTCCAAGAACGGTCATGAGTCAACCAATGGGCGGCAGCCGACGGAGTGAGGAGGCGGAACTGTGATTGACCGGTATTCCAGGCCCGCCATGAAGCAGGTCTGGTCCGACGAAAATAAATACCTCAAATGGATGGCCGTGGAGCTGGCCGCCTGCGAGGCATGGGCAGCCGAAGGCGTTATCCCCCAAGAAGACATGGCCAAGCTGCGCGGCGCTGAGTATGATCACGGCCGCATGATGGAGCTTTTTGAGACTACCCGTCACGATGTAACGGCGTTCCTCAGCTCCATAACTGAATCGATGGGACCGGAGGGCCGCTGGCTCCACCTCGGACTCACCTCCAACGATATGCTGGACACCGGCCTAAACCTGCAATTGGTTGAGGCTGGAGCCCTCTTGCAGACCGAGCTTGACCGGGCCATCGCCGCCTTGGCCGCCAAGGCCGTTGAACACAAAGACACCCTGGCCATGGGCCGCACCCACGGCGTCCACGCCGAACCGATGACCATCGGCTTGCGGTTCGCCCTCTGGTGGGACGAGATGGGGCGTCAAAAAGAGCGGCTGACCGAAGCCATCGAGGGTTTACGGGTGGGCATGGTCTCCGGAGCTGTCGGCACCCATGCCACCGTGCCGCCATCGGTGGAAGAAACGGTCTGCAGCGAACTCGGGCTTAAGGTGGCCAAGATAACGAACCAGATCGTCCAACGAGACCGCCACGCCCATTTCATGACCACGCTGGCGCTGATCGGGGCTTCACTAGAGAAGTTCGCCACTGAGATTAGGGCGATGCAACGCACCGAGATCCACGAATTGGAAGAGCCCTTCAGCGCAGGCCAGACTGGGTCGTCTTCCATGCCTCACAAACGCAATCCGGAGCTAGCAGAGCGTATCTGCGGCTTGGCCCGGCTGATCCGAGGCAACTCGGTCACCGCCATGGAGAATGTGGCACTCTGGGGAGAGCGAGACATCAGCCACTCCTCGGCCGAACGCATAATCCTGCCTGATTCATGCCTGGCACTGGACTACATACTGAGCATATTTAACTACATCATCGAGGGTCTACGGGTATTCCCCGAGCGGATGATGGAGAACATTGAAAGTAGCCGGGGGCTGGTCTTCAGCCAGAGGGTCCTATTGGCTATGGTGGAGAAGGGGATGGCACGGGAAGACGCCTATCAGACCGTGCAGTCCAACGCGGGACGCAGTTGGGAAGAGAAGAAAGACTTCCGCGACCTGATACGGGCTGACAAAAAGACCGGAGAGTGTTTCTCAGCCTCTGAATTTGACGAACTATTCGACTACGGGTACTACACTCGTTACGTTGATGAGACCTTCGCCCGGTTGGGGCTAATCAAACCAGCGAAGAGAAAGAAGCAGAATGCCGCGACGAGCGGCGACTGATCGCCATGGAACGAAAACGACTGCCCGTGTCGGTCGCGTGAGGAAAGACGTGACATGATAATAGAAACTCAAATGCCCGACATTTCCCATCGCGGCAAGGTTCGGGATACCTATGGCTTAGGCGGCGGACACCTGCTAATGGTCGCTACCGACCGTATCTCCGCTTTCGACGTGGTATTGCCGACGGGCATAACCGATAAGGGCCTTGTGCTGAACCGTATCTCTGCCTTCTGGTTCGAGCGCACCAAAAACATCGTGCCCAACCACTTCATCTGCCTGGCTGACTCTCCCGAGGCCGCACAGTACCTGGAGGGCAGCAGCGTCGCCGGGGCCGTCTCGGACGAAGTTGCCCGGCAGGCCATGGTGGTTAAACGGGCCGAGCGCCTGGACCTCGAGTGCATCGTCCGCGGCTATATCACCGGTTCGGCATGGTCGGAATACCGGCGTCAGGGCACCGTATCAGGCATGGATGTCGGTAAAGGTCTTGTGGAAGGCCAGGCTTTTTCAGAGCCGCTGTTCACCCCCACAACCAAGGCGGAAGAGGGCCATGACGAGAACATGTCAAAACAAGAGGTCTTGGATATGGTTGGGGCCGATATGGCCCGACAGCTTGAAGAGAAGAGCAAGGCAGTCTTCAAATGGGCCCATGACTACGCCAGAGAGCGGGACATCATCTTGGCCGACACCAAGATGGAGTTTGGAATCATCGACGGCAAGCTGACTCTGATCGATGAGCTACTGACGCCCGATTCTAGCCGGTTCTGGGACACCACCGGTTACGCGCCGGGCAAGTCGCAGCCCAATTTCGACAAACAATTCGTGCGTGACTGGCTGGACGCCCAGGGGTGGGACCACGAGCCGCCGGCGCCGGTCCTACCTAGCGACGTGGTAGCAAAAACGACCGAGCGCTACATGGAAGCGTATTACAAGCTGACCGGGACACGGCTCTAGAAACTAGCGCTGCTGACCCACAAAAGAATCATCAGGACCCAGTCCCAAATCGGAGGATCACGAATTGCCTGTTTCAAGACGCCGCCGCGGTAGGGCTGCCACTAGATCAGCGCGGTCCGGCAACCTGCCCATAACCAACCGGCGGAAGAAGACAAACAAGTTCTACCTAGCGGCCTCCCTGGTGATCGCCGTTCTGGTCATCGCCAGCTTCGCTTTCGCCAGTTTCAGCGGTGGTCGCAGCAGCACCCAAATTGGAAGCGCCCAATCGTACGTTGATGGAGTGGGAACCGAGGTCCCGATCCTCACCGCCGACCACATAGCCGAAGGGAGTTTAGCCACCTACAACAGCCAGCCTCCTACTTCCGGAGACCACTGGATAACACCCGCCGAATGCGGGTTCTATGAAGGGGGTTTGCCTGATGAACGGGTGGTCCACAACATGGAGCACGGCAATATCGTAGTGAGTTACAATTTACCGCTGGAGTCCGATGTCGCGGCCCTTCGCGACGCAATCGGAAGCATCGGCTTAGCCAATGTTTGGGGTGTCACCCGCGCCTACGAAGGGATACCCACCGGGGAGATCGGCCTCAGTGCTTGGGGCGTTGTCGACAACTTTATGGGAGTCGACCGGGACCGGATCGAACGGTTCTTCGAGGCCTATTCCGGCGCCCTCGGACCGGAGCTAGTCCCATGTTAGGCAGTGATTGGGAGTTCCTTTAGCCGATGTACCAGGCCCGTATCTACATTACCCTTAAGACCACGGTGAACGACCCTCAGGGCGTCACTGTGCTGTCCAGCCTCCATCGCCTCGGCTTCAAAAACGCTAGCGACGTGAGGGTCGGCAAATACCTGCTGGTCAATGTCGACGAGACCGACCGCGCCAAAGCCGAGAGCTCGGTGACCGAGATGTGCCATAAGCTGCTGGCCAACCCAGTCATCGAAGAATTTCGGTTCGAACTGGAGGAGACTACCGCTCCCTAGTTCCGGGCGTACCCGCGTTTGATTGGGGAGGAATCCGCTATGACCACTGCTAGCAACGGTATCTATCGGGCTGCCGGCAGACCCTTTGGTGGCCGGCATCGTGATTCATCTGAACGACCCTGAAGTGATTTACACCGGGACCCAGGATGGCCTCTACCGCAGCGCCAACCGGGGCAACAGTTGGGAACGGCTGACCTACCCGAAGACTGGCGCTTCGCCATGGACCTTCATGTTCCGGCCCGGAGACCCGAGCCTCATGTACCTGGGCACCGCTCTCGAAGAGATGTACCGTAGCACCAACGGCGGCGCTCCTTCGTAACACCATCTACAGGGCAGCCTGGCGCCCTGTGCCTCAGCATAATGGGCCAGTTCGTAGGCGATGCGGGTCTTGCCGATGACGGGCTCACCGGCCAATAACACAAGCTGGCCGCGGCCAGAAGCGACTTCGTCTCCCGAGAACGCCCCACGAATGCGCGGCCTTTCGGTTGCGCTGGCGGGGTGAAGTTAGACTGAGATTCGGTCAAGGCCCCGTAACTTCCTCATCCGATCACTGTTCCGGTATTTTAGCTGACTTAGTGGGCCAGATTCTTGGATGTTAGAGGCCCTAAATCCCCAACTGCCGGGCCAGATCAGGGAAGCTGTCAACGATTATGTCATGGTGCGGATTGGGGTCCGGGTCAGGA
>FAXA01000448.1_pt1 | contig 17615 bp, 16 predicted proteins | sample 734441 | NCBI WGS metagenome assembly FAXA01 (sample SAMEA3597868, study PRJEB11362) | hydrothermal vent metagenome | biome: marine hydrothermal vent biome; feature: marine hydrothermal vent; material: ocean water | place: Atlantic Ocean | collected 2010-09-19/2010-10-04
ATATTCTTAAGCGCTTGACGTGTCTGTGCCGCCGCGTCGCCTCTCCCCACCGAGTTTCCGTTGGAGTCCACACCCCTTGGCCTGCAACGTAGACCAGTTTTCTGGGATTGATGCTCATGCCTAGAGAGTAGCGACCCAATGGCCTGGGCGCCGCGCTGTTTGTAACTACCGTACGGTCCAGTGCTGCCACGGGGTTCCCCCTAAGGTGGTCAACCGGCTGAGGGCAGTTACGGCGTAATTATAGGGCAACCGAACCCTCCGGGCGAGTCGCTCTCGGGTCTGCGAAATGGCCCGTGCTATACTCGCCGCCATGGCGGCAGAATCGATGAGACCCCAGGTGGGCGTAGGCGTAATATTCGTGCGTGACGGCAAGGTATTCTTGGCCAAGCGTCACGGCGCCCACGGCGAAGACACCTGGGCTTCCGCAGGCGGACATTTGGAAAATGGCGAGAGCCTGGAGGAATGCGCCCGGCGGGAGGCCATGGAGGAACTGGGCGTGACCGTGGGGGAACTCGAATTTCTCTGCGTGAGCAACATTATAGCCTACGGCAAGCACTACGTGGACATCGAGTTTCTGGGAGACATCACGGGGCAAGAACCAAGGCTGATGGAGCCGGAAGCGTTCATCGACAGCGGATGGTTCCCCTTGGACCGTCTTCCGAAGCCGTTGTTCCGCGCCATGAGATACGCACTGGAAAGCTACGGTACGGGTCAGTATTACTATGCGGGGGACTGACCCAGCATCGCATTTTGGAAAGCACAACGATAATTTCAAGGGAGTAGCAGAGATGGCAGCGAAGAAAGGAAACGGTCTGCTGATGGTCTACAGCGACGTGGCGGCCGAGCATGAAGAGGAGTACAACCGGTGGTACAACGAAGAACACATACCTGAGCGGTTGTCGATTCCGGGGGTGCTCAACGCAGCCCGGTACGAAGCGGTGCAGGGTGGACCCCGGTATCTAGCCGTCTATGAGTTGGAGTCGGCTGACACCTGGCACACAGACGCCTGGCAGAAGTGGCTCAAGGATCCTACTGAATGGTCCAAACGCATGTCGCCCAGCGTGATCGGCACGGAATACATCAGAAATCTTTACACGCGTATCTATCCGGATAGTGTGTCTGAGGAAACAGCCCAGTCAGGTATGGCGCCGGTCTTGCTGGTGGGGCGTATGTCGGTCCCAGAGGAGATCGACGCCAAGTTCAACAAGGCCTACAACACCGAGCGGTTGCCCGAAGCCACCAAGATTCCGGGCTATATCCGGGCCCGGCGGTTTGAAGCTGTGATGGGCGCTCCCAAGTACACAACGGTACACGAGATGGAGTCCATGGACGTGGTAAATGGGGAAGGCTGGAAGGCCTGGAGCCCCATGGTTACGCCGGTTTGGAACACCGAAGTCAGGCCGTTTATGGTTCATGAAGAGGGGTCGCCAGGGATTTTCCGCCGAATATTCCCGAAATAAACACAATTTAGAATCAATTTAGGACGGTTTTAATGAGCGCAGGTCAATGAATTTAGACCTGCGCTCATTTTAATGCACTCACAGATGAGAGTTGGGCCGATTCCGACGACAATCAAGACGATAGTTGATTATTTAATCTATACACGGTGGAATTAATTGAGTTTCAGTTATAGTTGAGTTAACCCTCCACGCACGATATCTCCGCCATCGGCCGGAACATGTCTCTACATGACATAAAACCAGGCCCCAGAAGGCCTATTGTTAAGGCTATTTAGGCTCAAATCTGGTATAATATGCCTAGTTGAATCAGCTTCAGATTCCATTGATTCGAACCCCTATTTTCGCTCGTGAATTTTCTTAGTCAAACCCAACCGAGACCTATGGTGATTTAACAACATGACGCAAACCCAAACAGGCGAATATACAGCCAAAGATATTCAGGTTCTCGAGGGCTTGGAGGCCGTGCGCGTCCGTCCTGGAATGTACATCGGAAGCACCGACCAACGCGGTCTGCACCACCTGATCTATGAGATCCTGGATAACGCGGTCGACGAGGCTATGGCCGGTTACTGCGAACGCGTTGACATCTCTATCTCCGAGGACGGCTGGATAACGGTGGTCGACAATGGGCGCGGCATTCCGATTGACAAACACGAAAAGACCGGCAAGAGCGCTCTGGAAACTGTGATGACAACCCTGCACGCTGGCGGGAAGTTTGGCGGTGGCGCTTATAAGGTCACCGGTGGCCTGCACGGGGTCGGCGGGTCGGTAGTGAACGCGTTGTCTTCGGACCTGCGCGCTGAAGTCCGTCGTCAGGGTTGGATGTACAGCCAGGAATACGTGCGGGGAAAACCCACCGGTAACCTGGCGAAGGGCGACAAAACAACTGAGCACGGAACCACTATCTCGTTCAAACCTGACCAGGAGATTTTCCCGGTCATCGAATATGATTTTGATTTGCTGATCTCCCATTTCAAAGAGATTGCTTATCTGAACAAAGGGTTGGAGATTGCTTTCAGCAGCCAATGGCATACGGAGAGGCGCAAGGGCGATATCGAGCGGACATACTTCTTTGATGGTGGCATTGCCAACCTGGTCCGAAACGTCAACCGCAACCGTAGGACTGTCCAGTCGAGTCCCTTCTACTTTGAGAAGGTCTTGGAGGAGACCTCTGTTGAGGTCGCGATCCAATACAACGACACGTTCACTGAGACGGTCTTTTCCTTCGCCAACTGTATTAACACAGAAGAGGGCGGCACCCACATGACCGGCTTCCGTACTGCGTTGACCCGGGTGATTAATGACTTCGCTCGGAAGCAGGGATATATCAAAGACGACCAGGCAAACCTGATCGGTGACGACGTCCGTGAAGGACTTGCCGCCGTGATCAGCGTTAAACTGACCGACCCCCAGTTCGAGGGGCAGACCAAGACCAAGCTGGGCAACGCCGAGGTCCGCGGTATTGTGGACTCGGTGGTCAGTGAGGGCTTGAACCGCTATTTGGAAGAGAACCCCATCGACAGCAAGCGAGTGATCGAGAAATGCCTGACTTCGCAGAAGGCCAGAGAAGCGGCCAAGCGGGCCCGTGACTTGGTCATTCGTAAGAATGCCTTGGACGGGTCGTCACTGCCCGGGAAATTGGCCGACTGCGCCGAGCGCGACCCGGCCAAGTCCGAGCTGTACATCGTTGAGGGTGAGTCGGCCGGAGGTTCGGCCAAGATGGGAAGAGACAGGCACTTCCAAGCGATCTTACCGTTGAAGGGCAAGATTCTGAATGTGGAGAGGGTGCTGCAGCAGCCGGACAAGATCCTGGGCCATGAGGAAATCAGGGCCATGGTCGCTGCATTGGGCGCCGGCGAGGGCGAGGAATTCGACCCGTCGAAGATTCGCTACCACAAGATCATCATCATGACCGATGCTGATGTCGACGGCTCGCACATTCGGACTTTAATCCTGACGTTCCTCTATCGCCGGATGCTGCCTCTGATTGAGCAGGGTTTCCTGTACATCGCCCAGCCACCTTTATACCGCATCCAAACGGGCAGGAAGATTGAATACACCTACACCGAGGAAGAGAAAGACGCGTACCTGGCCGGTTTGAACGGCAGCCGCAATCCTCAAATCCAGCGATACAAGGGATTGGGGGAAATGAACCCGGACCAGTTGTGGGAGACCACGATGGACCCGGACACCAGGCATATGTTGGGAGTGACTGTCGATAATGCGCTGGAGGTTGACGACACTTTCACTACGCTAATGGGTGAGATGGTTGCTCCTCGTAAGAGCTTCATCCAAGCCCATGCCCGGAGCGTGCAAAACCTGGACGTGTAAACAGAGAGTCTTTTCTGGATTTAGTTCGGAGATTTTGTCCGGCGTTGCCCAATTTTTGGAAACTACGGTGACTTGGTTTATAATAGGTGCGTTGGCATTTTTTATGCTGGGTTCGCGCCTGTTATTTTGGGCGGACCAAGAAGTTCGTACATAAGACATCAGGAGGAGCAAGTTGCCCGCAAAGAAGGCAGGCCGTCAGCAAGTAAAGAGGGCCGTACGCACCAGGGGAGACCGTACCGAGACCAGGTCGGCAATGGCTAAAGCTTTGCGGTCCGTGGAATCGGGCGATGTGACCGAAGCTGAAACTGCCGTTCATGATGCGCTGGCCACGCTGGACCGGGCCGTGCAAAAAGGTATCTTGCACAAGAACAACGTTAACCGCCGAAAATCACGCATGGCGACTCAATTGAACAAGATGAAGGCCGCTTCCGCCTAACTCAGATCCTATTACGGTGAGACGATGCCCGTCCTTGTTCAGAACAAGGACGGGTTTTTTTATAGTGCGCTGCGAATACCAAAACTGCCGTGTGGATGAACCGGCCGCATGGTGACACAGAATCGTTGACAGGCGGTAGGGCCTTTGCTAGCCTATTTCAGAACATACGTTTTATGTTAAGCATGATGGATCAGGCCACGATACTGACTCAACATTAGAGGAAGAAATGGTTACGAAAAAGATGCCGCCCCGCAGACAGCGGATCCTGGGATTTCTGCAAGAGTTCTATTCAGAGAACGGCATACCACCCACGGTGCGGGACATCCAGAAGGCCTGCGAGATCAGCTCAACCTCGGTTGTGGACTATAACCTGGAGAGGCTGGCCCAGGCCGGGTATATCAACCGGCGGCCAGACGTCGCCCGGGGCATCGAGATTTTGGACCAGGAAGGCGAGCCAATCTCTAACGCCCCCCGTGTCCATATCCTGGGACTCATCGCCGCGGGTTCCCCCATACCTGCGTTGAGCATGGAGGAGTCCGCTTCCAGCCAAGAGTTCGATACGGTGGAAGTTTCTCCGGAGCTTCAACGCCAGCACGGTCAATTATTCGCCCTGAAAGTCAACGGCACGTCCATGATTGATGCTCTGATTGATGACGGAGACGTCGTCATCATCAAGCCGACTCAGGTCGCAGACAATGGTGAGATGGTGGTTGCTTGGCTCAAAGATAAGGAAGAAGCGACGCTGAAGAGGCTCTACTCAGAGGGTAGCCAGGTTCGCCTGCAACCGGCAAACAGCACAATGGAGCCGATCTACTGCCCAGCCGAGAATGTGGAAGTGCGTGGCAAGGTGGTTTACGTCATACGTAACTTGGGTTAAGCAAACGCCAGTGAAAATCAGAAAAGGCCCCGCTAGCGGCGGGGCCTTTTCTGTTGTCGGTCCGGCTGCAGGGTTACCGTCGGCCGTTGCTGAGGGCCCCATAAGTGGCGACGCAGAAGGGAACGCAGTAGGTTAACGGTATCTTCCAATACATCGCCCCCACCCAGTTTCCTGCAAAGAGTATGTCGCCCTGGTTCAACAGTGTAAGCATGCTCCCAACGACGAGCGCCACGATGAATGAACGGCGCACCAAAGGTCTGTGGCGGATGGCGCACTGGACGCATTTGACGACCATGCCGCCGTCTTCAGCACCATCGCCTGCGGGTTTTTTAAATTCGAAAGACCAGACCCTCCCTGATCTACGCCCGCAACGATCACAAGTAGTGATATCACGGGAACCTTGGGAGTTGTTCGCAAGCGTTTCTACCATTATTTAGGCCCCGACCGTCGGGTTCCAGGTCACGTGCCTGATCGCCGCAATTGTAGGCGTAGGCAGAATCAGTGTCAACGAGACTGAGTCCAGATATGGCATTAGTAATGGGCTACGATTCTTGTTAAAGCACTTGCTGGATTCTATACTTAGTCCTTCGGAAAAATCCTCTACGGTCCGCACGAATTGGAGCAGACAGATGTACGATTTCCACACCCACACGTTCCTCAGCGATGGCGCCCTGTCGCCCATAGAGTTGATTCGCCGGGCGCACGTCCGTGGTTACCGGGCGATGGCGCTGACCGACCATGTGGGGTTGGGGAATCTGGAATATGTGGTGAAAACTCTGGTAGTAGATTGCGAAATGGCGTCCAAACGATGGGATATCTTGGCGCTGCCCGGAGTCGAGATTACCCACGTGCCTAAGGACGATATTGACCTTGTGGCCAGGACGGCCAAAGAGATGGGGGCTAAGCTGGTAGCGGTGCATGGGGAAACCCCGGTGGAACCCGTGGAGCCTGGGACCAACGAGGCTGCATTGCGTTCAGACTTTGTGGACGTACTGGCGCATCCGGGTCTCATAACCTATGAAGAAGCCCGGCTGGCAGCGGAAAAAGGCATCTATCTTGAGGTGTCGGCCCGTAAGGGCCACAGCCTGGCCAACGGACACGTTTCAAAGGTAGCTAAAGAGGCCGGGGCCGCCACGGTTTTGGACTCAGACGCCCATGAACCCGAAGATCTGCTTACTCCGGAGATCAGGCAGAAAGTGGCTAAAGGGGCGGGCCTCAGCGATGACGAAATCTATGCGTTGTTGGAGACCAACCCTCAGAAATTGTTGGCTAAGCTTGGGTTTCCGGTAGTTAAGAAAGGTTAAAGACCTACCATAGGACTAGGGAAATACTAGGAAGATTTTCCGATCCGGAAAACTTTTGTCCCGCACTCAGGGCAAACACCCTGGGTCGCAGGACGTCCGTTCTTTAGAGTGACCTGCCGAGGGTTGGATATTTCCCTCTTGTTTCGGCACTTGAAGCAATACGCTTCCATTTTGTCAACCCCCAATCGATTCAATACGTTCGTTGTGTCAAGGTGCATCGTTACGTAACCACTTCGCCGGTTAGGTTTACGTAACGCCAACCACTATACAATTTGAATGGGGTTTGTCAAGAATAATAATCCAAGATGCGTCGAATTGGAAAGCAGATACAGCCAATATAGATAAAATTCATCATCGGAGTGAGCGAGAAGCGGCTCGAGGGCTGACTAAACGGAGGCGGGGGCGTAGGGAGAAGGCGCTCCAGCCTCGAATACCTTGACTGGCTGCCAGGAGTTGGCTGGCGGATCGAACCGCACCAACGCCAGGAATACGCCATCAGAGTTGTAGGCCCGGCATTCCTCTAGGTACTCGGCTTCCACCTCGGGTCTTCCCCGGGTCACCGCCTGGCCGTGACGGAGATGCTGCTCGGCCTGTTCGTTGATGGTGATGCTCTTCAGGCCCGTCAAAACCCGGTCCACTGGATGGAGGAAAATCTGCCAGCCGTCTGGGCCTTCTCCGGCTTCTTCCAACTGTTCTAAGGTCACCGAGTCTTCAGCTGGGAAACCGCCGCAGAGCAGGCGCACCAAGTCAGCCACATGACCACCACAGCCAAGGGATTCGCCAACGTCATGGGCCAGGGAGCGGATGTAGGTGCCGCCTCCGCATTCCACATCCAGGACTAACTTGGGCGAGTCAAATTCTAGAATACGGATGTCGTGAATCTCGACTTGCCGGGCCTCGCGTTCCACTTCAATGCCGGCGCGGGCCAGCTTGTAAAGTCTTTTCCCATCAACTTTTAAGGCGCTGTACATGGGTGGTGTCTGTTTGACCACTCCGATCCAAGGTTTAAGACTCTCTTCAATCATCCCCTGAGTGATGCTCCCGGTGTCCCCAGTTTTCACCACTTCGCCTTCCGCGTCGTAAGTGGTGGTGGTGACGCCCAGGTTGATTTCAACGCGGTATAGCTTGACGCCGCCGACGATGTGGTCCATCAGGCGGGTAGCCTGACCGAAGCAAACCGGCAGCACTCCTCGGGCCAGCGGGTCCATGGTGCCGCCATGGCCAACCTTTTGGCGCTGCCTAGTGATGCGCTTGATCTGGCGCAGGGCGTCCATGGAGGTTATGCCAGGAGGCTTGAATAGGTTGATGAAACCGTTAACCACCGGGGGGCTGGCGCCGGATTTTGCCTGGGGCATCTTATCCCCCGCCCGCAGTATTGGTTGCTCCGGGGGCAATTTCGAGAGGGTTTTCAGTGGATGTTATAGGGGAAGATTCCGAATCATATGTCTCCCCGGCGGACTCGTCGGGGTTGATCTGGTTCATCAGCCGGAATAGTTGGTCCGCTTCTTCGATGGAACCGTCCAGATGGTAAGACAGGAACGGGGTGTGCTTCATGTTTAGGCGGTCTCGAAGCTCACGACGCAAGAAAGACGCAGCCGATTGGATCCCTTCTAGGGCTTCTTGTTTGGCCTTGTCATTGCCCAAGACACTGATGTAGACCCTGGCGTTACGCAGATCGCTACTGGCTTCCACTCGAGTGATGCTGACCACCGCGTTGAGACGGGGGTCTTTGATCTGGCGCACAAGGAGGGTGCTGATCTCTTCGCGCAACTGTTCGTTGATGCGGTCGGTGCGTCGGGACATGGCAGATGTACCTTTGGGGCGGATGGTTAGGGAATCGAGAACTTTCCTGGCCGAGACCCATTTGGGCTAACGGGTCTAGCGCCGGCCTCGCTCCTGTCGGTGGACTTCCAAGACATCGCCTTCCTGGTAGTCGTTGAACCCCTGGAGGATTATTCCGCATTCTGTTCCGGCGTTCATCTCGTTCACTTCCTCGCGGAAGTGGCGCAGGCTGGTGATAACGCCGTCTTGTACTATCTGGCGGTCCCGCACGACGCGCACATCGCCGTTCCTGACCATGCGACCCTCGGTGACGCGGCAGCCTGCGATCTGAGTGCCCCGGCGGCCTTCGAATATCTCGCGGACCTCGGCCCGGCCTACGATCACTTCTGTGTAGACGGGATCTAGCATGCCGTGGAGGGCTTTTTCCACATCATCGATCAATTGGTAGATGATGTTGTAGTGTCGAATCTCAACGCCCATGCGATCGGCCAGCTTCTCGGCGCTGGGTTCGGAGCCGATGGAGAAACTGATGACGATAGCCTCTGATGCACTGGCTAGGAGGATGTCCGATTCCGTCACGGCGCCACTACCGGTGTGTAGCACCCGCACTTTGGCATCTTCGTCGGCCAGGCCTTCTAATGCTCCCCGAACGGCTTCAACGCTGCCCTGAACATCGGCTTTGACCACAAGGTTCAATTCTTTGATCTCGTCCGAATCTATCTGGTTGACTACTTCTTCCAAAGTGAGGGCGCGGCCCTGCGCTGCCTGAGAAAATTGGGCTTTTCCGACCGCTTCGGCCATGGACCGGCCTTCGCGTTCATTCAACGCCACAATTAGTTGGTCACCGGCTTCAGGTACGGACCCAAATCCCAGGATTTCCGCCGGGTAACCGGGTAGTACGGATTGGATCGACTTTCCCTGGTCGTTGTTCATCGCTTTCACCCGTCCATAGGCGGACCCGGCAACGATGAAATCTCCTACGTTCAATGTGCCGTCTTGAATCAAAACGGTAGTGTTAGGCCCCCGCTTACGGTCCAATTTAGCTTCAATCACAACGCCGTTGGCCGGTTTATTGGGATTGGCTTTAAGTTCGCCGATCTCGGCTACCAGCAGCAGGCTCTCCAGAAGGTTGTCTACGCCGTCTCCGGTCGTGGCTGAAACGTCCACCGAAATGATGTCGCCACCCCAGTCTTCGACCAATAGCTCCTGTTCACTGAGTTGGCGTTTCACACGCTCGGGGTCGGCGCCGGGAAGGTCCATCTTGTTGATGGCGACAACGATGGGAACCTCGGCGGCTTTCGCATGGTTGATCGCCTCAAGTGTCTGGGGCATGATGCCGTCGTCAGCGGCGACGACCAACACAGCGATGTCGGTCACGCGTGCGCCCCTGGCCCGGATGGCGGTGAACGCAGCATGGCCCGGTGTGTCTAAAAAGGTTATGGGATTACCGTTGGATTCAACCTGGTATGCGCCGATGTGCTGGGTTATGCCGCCGGCTTCGCCGTCGGCCACCTTGGAGTTTTTGATGTAATCCAGCAAAGAAGTCTTGCCATGATCCACGTGGCCAAGAATGGTAATAACCGGTGGCCGAATCATCAGGTCGGCCTCGTCATCCTTAAAGGCAGTGGCGGTTTTGGGTCCTTTTGCCGCTGTGGGAGGCTCGGCCATAGTGGTACGGATTCCCAACGCAGTGGTCACCAGAGTGGCGACCTGATAGTCGACTACCTGGTTCATGGACGCCATGATCCCATTGCGCATTAACTGCTTGATCACGTCAATGGGATTCTGGTTCAAAATCTCAGACAGAAATTGGACCGTCATCGTCTCCGGTAGCACCAAAGCGCGGGTCTGGGCTCGCCGCTCTGCGGTCCTACGGGTTTTTGGGGCTTCGCCCGCATCTTCCACTGTTGTGGGTTGTCCGTCAGAAGTCATCTACACATCCATTTGGTCTCTAATATTAGGGCGCGGTAGCTTGCGGGCAAATGTTTCCTTCGAAATAAATCCTTATTGGCTCCAAGTCCTGATCGGAGAGGTCTTGTTTGAAACTGCGATCCAAGGCCCTTTTTTCCAGAGCCCGGCGCCAGCATTCGGGAATGTGGCAGAGATATGCTCCCCTTCCTGATTCCCTCCCAGTTGTGCCTACTATGATTGGCCCTTGGCTGGTCCGAACGACACGAACAAGCTTTGCCTTTGGCATCTTGGCGCCACAGGCCACGCAGCTACGTTCGGGAACATGTCGACTTTTTGGCAAGGCCGGTCCTCCAGAAAATTACTCGCCGGCTACCCGGTGGAGTCCTCCATTAGAGCCGGATCAAGGCCATCGTTGGAGGTTTTTCAGGGAAAGGCCTAGCGGCCTCCGCCAGCAGCAGCTCCGCCACCACGGGACCCACCACGGGCGCCGCCCCTGGCTCCACCGCCGCCCCTCCGGCGCCGGCCACCACGGCCGCCACCTCGGAACTCATCGGCGATGTCCTCAGCGAACCGAATCTTTCCTGCGTCCGGAATCAGGACTGGTAAGCCCTCGAAATCGGGCAATTCACCTGCCTCTTCTTCCTCGTCTTCATAGTCGTCCTCTTCAGACAACTCGACGTCGTCGATGGTGAATGCGCCCAGGTCTTCAACGCTGAGGCCTTCAGCCGCAGCGGGTTCTGGAGTTTCTTCTACCGGTTCTTGTGATTCCTCTTCCATGATCAGGGCTTCGAGGATGCTGTCTTCGTCAACGTCTTCAGCGGGAGCCGCAGTTGTCGCCTCCACGACAGGAGTTGCTTCGGCAGCGACCGGTTCGGCTGTCTCGATTACGGCAGCATATTCGACGATGGCAATCGCCTCTTCAACAGCATCGGCAGCATCTTCCGCCGTTACTTCAGTTTCATCTGCAGTTGAAGCGGCGGCCTTGGCCTGGGTGGATTCCTTGATCTCCTCCCACTCGGTCATGCCCTTTATGTCTAGTCTCCAACCGGTCAGCCGTGCGGCTAAGCGGGTGTTTTGGCCTTCTTTGCCGATGGCCAGTGAGAGTTGCCGGTCAGGAACGACCACGATGGCTGTCTGCTCCTGCTCCAAAAGCTCTACATGGACCGGTTCTGAGGGGCTGAGGGCGTTGGTGATAAAGGTTTTGGGTTCTTCATCCCATGACACTATGTCAATCTTCTCGCCCTGAAGTTCGTTCACTATGCTTTGGATTCGGTTGCCCCGGATCCCGATGCAAGAACCAACGGGGTCAATCCCGGCCTGGGTGGCGCTGACGGCAACCTTGCTGCGGAAACCGGCTTCACGGGCGATGGCCTTGATCTCAACCACGCCGTTATAGACCTCAGGAACCTCGATCTCAAACAGTCGTTTGAGCATGTTCTTGTGGCTTCTGGAGACGAGAATCTCCGGTCCCTTGGGCGTGGTTCGGACGCTGATCAGGTAGACCTTGGTGCGCTGCCCCTTGCGATAACGCTCGTTGGGGGCCTGTTCTTCGTAAGGGAGCACTGCCTGGGCACGGCCCAAGTCCAATGTGATGGTTCGGCCCGGTTCGGCCTGTTCAATCACGCCTGAGACGATGTCGCCTTCGTGCTGTTGGAACTCCTGGTAGAGGAGGTCTCGTTCGGCTTCTCTGAGGCGTTGCAGTACAACCTGCTTGGCAGTCTGCGCTGCGATACGGCTGGCGTTGTGGGGCAGCGGCTCAGCGGCCGCAACCTCGTCACCTAGCACAGCGCCCTTCTTGATGGACTGGGCGTCAGCTACAGTGACCTCTTTGTCTTGATCCTCAACCGTTTCAACAACGGTTTTCAGGGCAAAGACGCTTACTTCCCCAGTATTGGGGTTGAGAGTAACCGAAATATTTTGACCTGACGCTGGATTGTCTTTCTTGAACGCCGACGCTAGGGCCACCTCAATCGCTCCGAGAACTTGCTCTCGGGGCAGATGCCGCTCCGCCGCCAGCTGAGTCAATGCAATCAGAAAATCGCTTTTCATAGGTTCGAACCCCTCCCGATTCCCGGACGGAGCACGTTTGTCTCCATCAGCAAGAAAGCGGGTTTTACCCGCTCTCTAAGGAAGGCTTATATGTGGAGCCAGTATAGCATCGCCACGGCTGAAGTATCAAGTATTTCCAGCCTCACAACGGCCTATCGCCCGGCATGCCTAGCCCCTTGGCCCGGAACGGTTTCAAAAAAAGCCACTGATCTGATCATTCGGCTTTCACTCCTTGCGAAAGGGCCTAGGCTACCCGGGATTCACGCCTGGCGCCGCGGAGGAGACTACCACCAGATCTTGCCCTTGGACTCCTTGGCGAGCTGTTCGTAGTTCTTGGTCCAGAGCGCTGTGCTCAGGTATTTCCACCCACCGTCGGCTAAGAGACAGACGATGTCGCCCTTGTCCATACGTTCTGCCTGGCGGATCGCGCCATAAACCACGGAGCCCGACGAAACACCGGCGAAGATGCCTTCTTCAGACAAAAGCCGCTTGGCGGTGGAAAAGGCGTCGAAGCTGCTGACCAACATTCTGGAATCTAGCAGGCTAATGTCCAAGATCGGCGGGATGAACCCTTCTTCTAGGCTGCGTAGCCCAGAGATGAAGTCTTCGGGCTCAGGGGCCACGGCGACGATCTTGGTCTCCGGATTGTGTTCTTTAAGCCGGCGTCCCACCCCCATCAGGGTGCCTCCGGTACCGAGGCCAGCGACGAACATGTTGACGTCTGGCAGGGCCTTGATGATCTCCGGGCCGGTGGTCTCGTAGTGGGCGTTGGGGTTGCCGCTGTTCCCGTACTGGTACAGCATGAAGTAATCGCTGCCCTTCTTCTCCATCAGGTCCTGAGCGACTTCGATGGACCCGTTGGTTCCTCTGGAGCCGTCTGATGGGATAATCTCTGCCCCGTAGGCCTCAAGTAACTGGATCCGCTCAGAGCTGACGTTTTCAGGCATCACCACGGCTACCTTATAGCCCTTGAGCCGGCCGATCATGGCTAAAGAGATGCCGGTATTTCCGCTGGTGGGCTCAAGGATCGTGCGGTTGGCGGAGATTTCCCCATTTCGTTCCGCCTGATCGATCATCTTGAGTGCGATACGGTCTTTGACGCTGCCGGTGGGGTTCTGCCCCTCCAACTTGGCGAAGATGCGCACTTCCTCTTTGGGACTCATGCGCTGCAGTTCAACGAGGGGCGTATTGCCGATGGTGTCGATTATGCCTTTGTAGGTGAGCCTAGTAACCATAAACCCTGTATGTGCCAAGAATCTGGCGGGGAGTTAGGGGCTTGTGCCAGAAGGGGCGTCTACTTGGTGAGACGCCCCCGCTTTTAGCTGTCTAGTCAGAGCCTACGACTGCGGCCTCTTGGGGCTCTGCGATACCGCAGAAAACCTCGTAGTCGATCAACTCGGTAACCGTGGGATTATCTCCGCACAGCGGGCATTTCGGGTTCTTCTTCAAGCGGACTTCACGGAAGGTCATGCTCAGTGCGTCGATGAGCAGCAACCGTGAGCTGAGAGATTCTCCGATACCCAGGAAGTACTTCAGGGCTTCAGTGGCCTGGATGCTGCCGACCAAGCCTGTTAGGGCGCCCAGAACGCCAGCTTCGGCGCAGTTGGGGACCATACCGGGAGGTGGCGGCGATGGGAACAGACAGCGGTAGCAGCCCTCTCCGGGTAGGAACACTGTGGCCTGGCCGTCAAAGATCAGGATGCTGCCGTCCACCAACGGCTTGTTTAGGAGGTAGCAGGCATCGTTGACCAGGTAACGGGTGGCGAAGTTGTCAGCACCGTTGATCACCAAGTCGTATTGGCTGATGATCTCCATGGCGTTGTCCGACTCCAATCGAGTCTCGTGCACGACCACATTTACGTCTGGGTTGTAGGCCTTGATGTTGTCCACGGCGGACTGCACCTTGGGGCGGCCCACGTCAGCGGTGTGGTGCAGGACTTGGCGTTGCAGGTTGGACAGTTCAACAACGTCGAAGTCGACGATACCAACTGTGCCCACCCCGGCCAATGACAGGTAGATGGCGGAGGGAGAACCCAGGCCTCCGGCGCCTATGATCAGGGCTTTGGAACCCATGAGGGCACGCTGGCCCTTGCTTCCCACATCACCCATGATGATGTGGCGGCTGTATCGGTTGACTTGATCCGGTGTGAGCGTAATGGGCTGATCTGCCATTGGATGAACCCTCCTAATTTCCCGTTGTTATTGGGCCCTTTTGTTTAGATGTGCCTGGGCAAGGATAGCTGCAGAATTTTCGCAATCGTCTGAAATGTTGCAATAAAAAACCTGCGCTTACCCCAGGGGGTTCCTCTATCGGGTGGGCGCAGGCTTCAGATGTGCAGAAGTTGTTGCCCGCCCTATGTGGGCGGACACGTACAAGCGCAGGTCAATTCGCTGAAATTGGTGATCATTGACTTTTCGAGTCTATAACTGGCAAAAGTAGTTGTCAAGCAAAGTTGAGCCTGGGAGCGGTTCTTTTAAAGCGTCAGGTTAAAGGGGCAGTGCCGCCTGACCAGTTAAGCTCACCTGGCGTTTGGCTAGGTCGGCCACCGTGATATTGCTCAACAAGTCCCGAATCGAGGCTTCAACTGTCTGCCACACCTCTTGCTGGGCGCAGGTGTGGGAGAACACGCAATCGTGGGGGTTTACCAAGCAGTCCAGCGGGGAATTGCTGCTATCAAGGTTTTCCATCACCATGTTCAGGTCAATGTCCTTGGGATCCATAGCCAGAGAATGACCCCCCTGGGGACCTCTTCGGCTCTGGACGAACCCAAACTTGTTCAGTGAGGTCATCAACTGGTCCAGGTAGGCTTCCGGAATACCCTGCTGTCTGGCGATGACGGCCGTTTGCGTGGGTCCCTCACCGTAGTGGAGGGCCAATTCCACCAGCGCCCGCACCCCATAGTCCACTTTCATGGGGATCTTCATCAGGACATACCTCCAGACTAGAAACCAAGCCAAATTATACACCAGCCCAGGCCTCAAATCCAAGATTGTCGACTGATACGGTCAACAATTAACCCTGCTGGGCCGAATTTCCTGTGGTTCCCTATTGCCTTGGTTGCAGCACCATGTAAGTTCCAAGTCCCTGGGCTATCAGCTTGCCGTCTTGGTCCCTAACCTCCATCTCACCCACCATCAGACGGCGTCCGGGACTGATGATCTTGGCGGTGGCGGTCAACTCTCCCTTCTCAGCAGCAGCCAAGAAGTTCACTTTTAGCTCGATGGTGGTGGTCGCCTCGCCAGGATTGAGAAGGGCTTTGATCGCGCGGAACATCGCATAGTCCGCTAGGGCGACAACGATTCCGCCCTGGACCCGTCCGGCTTGCTGCAAATGTCCCGGCTTGATGGGCATGATCACTTTGCTGGTGCCGTCGTCGGGGTCCCTAACCCTCATGTCCAATAGCTCTGAGAATGCAGACTCGTGCACGTATCCGTCGGGTAGAGTTGGTTGGTCTGTAGCCAATGTGGCTCCTATCTGCTCGATCGCCTGATTTGGCGTACTTTGAGGCCGTCCCAGTATAACCTGGGGTTTCTCGAATCGGCGCGGAAGCCAAAGTTGGTGCGTAGACAGAGACGCCAGTCTATAATAATTGCCTAGACAGGAGTAAGAGTCGAACTACTTTTCAGGCAACCAGGCAGGAGAAATACAGGTGCAGGTCCGCAACATCCACCGTAGAACCAGGTTCCCTGACAATGTTTAAAGGCGTTTTGATCAGTTTTGGAATCATCATCATCTTGGCGGTGATTCCCATCGTGCATCTAGCGGGCATTCCCTTCGGCCCGTTCATCGGCGGTTATTACGGAATAACATCCGCTAAGGACAGCTCATCATCTCCCGGAAGAAAAGCGTTCATCTTCGGCATCTGGACTGGTGTCCTGATGGGCGTGGTGTTGGCTATCGCCGGGGTGATTGCCACCATCGTAAGCGGCGTCATGCCCCTGTTGATCTGGGGTGGTGTCTGGGTGTTCACATTTTACTATGCGACCATGTCCGGCCTTGGTGCCTGGTATTCGGAGCTCAAGGTCAGGGACTGATTACTCCTGAGTGAATCTCGGCCCATACCTTCGCTCACCCAACGGGGGTGGCTGAGTAAGAAATGGCTATTTCTGTCTGTTCTTACCGTGGGTGTCTTCGTGGCGTTGGTGGGGTATGGCGATTTCGGCAACACCCTAGATGAGATCGGCGATCTGCCGGTCCGTTATCTCTTCGCCGGGTTGGGCCTGGCATCGGCCAACTATCTGCTCCGGTTCCTCCGCTGGGCCTATTACCTGGAGGTTCTAAAGATCGACGCGCCGGCTGGTGTCAGCGCTTTGGTTTTTCTCTCCGGTCTCGCGATGTCCATAACTCCGGGCAAGGCAGGCGAATTGGTAAAATGTTACTTGCTCAACAGTAGGACGGGAGTTCCGGTCAGCCGGTCGGCGCCGGTGGTGGTGATGGAACGGCTGACCGATGTAATCTCGGTTATTATCTTGGGTCTGACGGGGTTTGCCTTATTGCCAGGCCCGATAATCGCTGTTCTGGCAGGGGCTCTCGTCTTAACGGTGGCCGGTTCAATCTTCGCGGTCTCGCGAAAGGCCTCGAGATTGGCCAGTCTACCCATCTTGTCCCGTTGGACCTGGCTGTTGCGAGACTCCCAGGAAGGATTCAAGGAATTGGCGGCGCCCAAGGTAATGGCTACCGGTGTGTTGATCGGAGCAGTTGCCTGGTTCGCCGAAGGTCTGGCGTTGTGGGTTATTCTGAAGGGCATCGGGTCCGATATCGACCTGGTGCGCGCGCTGCCCATCTATGCAGCGGCGACTCTAGTGGGGGCCGTTACAGCCCTTCCTGGCGGGCTGGTGGGCACAGAGGGAAGCATGTTGGCGATGTTGCAACAGAGCGGAATAACAAAGGCGACCGGGTCGGCCGGCACGGTGTTGGTGCGCTTGGTTACTCTGTGGTTCGCAGTCGCCGTTGGGCTGTTAGCCCTTCTGGCCTTGCGCCGCCTCCCAGTGATATCGGAAGCCGTGGTTCAGGACAAGGGAACTTGATTTAATTTGGGCGCTACAGGAAAAATAGGAAACCCCAATAGCCAAGGCGCGCTGGCCCTAGACCCGATTGCCCTGCTCAAGGCGCTGCGGCCGTTGCAATGGGTCAAGAACGGGCTGGTGTTTCTGCCCTTTGTCTTCGCTCTAGACCTTGCGTGGAGTACGGATGACTTGGGCCTAGTCCCGGAATTACTCTTGAAACTGGTGCTTGTCGCCCTGGCTTTTAGCGCCCTTTCCAGCGCCATCTATCTATTCAACGACCTCATGGACCGGTCGGGAGACCGGCTGCATCCAGTGAAGAAGAACCGACCGATCGCTTCGGGGAAAGTAGGTGCCCCGGTCGCTGTTTCAATCATGATCGTGTTAGCAACGGCGGGGCTGGTGGTCATGGTCCTGGTGGAGCCCTTTTTGGGATTGGCGGGTGGCCTTTACGCCGGGAT
>FAXA01000099.1_pt1 | contig 17025 bp, 18 predicted proteins | sample 734441 | NCBI WGS metagenome assembly FAXA01 (sample SAMEA3597868, study PRJEB11362) | hydrothermal vent metagenome | biome: marine hydrothermal vent biome; feature: marine hydrothermal vent; material: ocean water | place: Atlantic Ocean | collected 2010-09-19/2010-10-04
CTCTGTGATCGGCTCGGATAAGGGCGCGGTGTTGGGGCGGTTCCTTACATCCTTTCCCAACTGGCTGACGGTGGCATCCGGCCCCTGGGTGTTGAATGCGGCGCTCGTTGAAGTGGACGAGGAAACCGGAAACGCCACTTCAATCGGAAGAATAGATAGGACAGTGAATTAGATTGCCCGCGACGATAGACCTACATCTGCATACTCTGGCTTCGGACGGCCGCCTCTCACCGACAGAATTGATTCAATTGGTCGCCAATCAGGGGCTAGAAACCATCTCCATCACGGACCACGACAGCACGGAAGGACTGGCGGAAGCCTACGAGGCCGCCAAGAAATTCCCATACATGAGAATCATCCCCGGGATTGAAATGAGCGCCGACATTCCTGGCGACGAGGTACACGTCCTAGGCTATTTCCTGGACTACCACGATGTGGAATTTCAGGAAATGTTGACGGAATTACGTCGCGGCCGGGTCGGCCGGGCGCAGGTAATGGTCGAAAAACTGGTAGCTTTGGGCAAGCCTGTGGAGTGGGAACGGGTTCTGCACTTCGCCGGAGATGGCACGGTGGGACGCCCACACATCGCATTGGCTATGGTTGAGGCGGGTTATTTCAAAGAGCCCAAAGAGGCCTTTGAAGAATACCTGGGTAATGACGGACTGGCCTATTACGATCGCCCGAAGCTGAATCCGACCGAAAGCGTTGCAATGATTCGGAAGGTCGGCGGCGTTCCTGTGCTGGCCCATCCTACGTTCATGAATGATATGGAAGCCGGTATCGCCAGCCTGAAGAAAGAAGGACTAGTTGGGATGGAGGTCTATTACGCCCAGTACGATGACGACACCGTGCGTCATCTAGCCAGGCTGGCACGAGAATACGACCTGATTCCTTGTGGCGGCAGCGACTATCACGGCCTGGGCAATACGGGAGAGCCGCTGCCTGGGACGTTGGGCCCGCCGGAGAAGACCGTCAAACTCCTGGAAGATGCGGCCGCAGTAACCAAGTCGACGCAAGACAAGTCGAACTAGCTAGAGTAGGCTCTAGGCAATGGACATCGTTGCACTGTACATAGGTGCGTATCTGCTGGGCTCCATCCCCACGGCCTATCTCATTGGGCGTCTGGTCAAGGGTGTGGACATCCGAGGCTACGGCAGCGGCAATGTTGGTAGCGCCAACCTGTACGAACACGTCGGGAAGGGATGGGTCTACCCTGTAGCTGTGGTTGAGATCTTCGTCAAAGGAACGGTTCCGATCTGGTCCGCCCTGTTTGTTCTGGACATCGACCGGTCGTCGGCCTACATGATCGGTCCTCCGTTATTGACTCTAGCTGGCAACAATTGGTCGGTATTTCTGAAGCTTCAGGGTGGGCGTGGCATCGCCGTTGCGGGTGGTACGCTGCTGGCGTTGACTCCATTACTTGCTGTTGCCTGCGCTGTCATATCGATCGGCGGTTGGAAGCTCACCAAGAACTCTGGCCTCTGGGTTTTGATCTCTCTGACGCTTCTGCCCGTGTTGGCCTACCTACTCCACGATAACCTGAACCTGGTCTGGTATACCTTTGGCATTCTCGGTCTCGTGGTCTTAAAGCGCCTATCGTCCAATTGGACGCCCTTTCCAGAAGACGTATCCCGCAAGAAAGTGCTATTTAACCGGCTGCTCCAGGACCGGGACGTATCCGACCGCACTGATTGGGTACGGCGCATCCCAGAAGGTTCTTTGGGAATCAAATAGACCCAGATAAACTCCTGCTGGACCGTAGAGACGATGGAACAACAAAGAGCCATTGGCCAAGAACCGCACCAAACCGACTATTGCAACTGGCATCCCGCTGTAGAGACGGGCCTGTCCTGTGGTCAATGCGGCCGGAGCATCTGCACGCAGTGCATGGTGCAGGCAGTGGTCGGCATCCGTTGTCCTGAGTGCGGCAAGGCCACCAAGATGCCCACGTTCGACGTTCAGCCGACCTACTACGCCAAGGCTGTGGGAGTGGGAATAGCGGTGGCGATCGGTGGCGGTTTGCTTTGGGTAATCTTCAACTTGGTCTTCGGAAGCTTCGGCATATTGTCATCGATACCGGCTATCGCCGTCGGTTATACTGCAGGAGAGTTGATCAGTAAATCGGTCAACGCCAAGCGGAGCAAGGGCCTAGCTTACATCGCTGCCGGAGCGGTGGTAGGCGCATTCATCATTGCCTTGCCGTCTATCCCAACGATGGGGTTCTTCGGCTTGATCATACTGCTCGTCTCTATCTACACCGCCGTGCAACGAGTCAAGTAGCTCCCGCAAGATACGCTCCACCGTGTGCCCTAGTACGTCGCCTTGGAACCCTCGCCGGTGTAAGAACGCGCCCAATCTGCGCCTAAACAACGCAGCGTCCTGTACCGGAAGTTTGGCCGCATATTTGGAACCGGCTTTGTAGGCGTTTGCCGAGGAATCGAAGTCCGAAAGGGCTTCCCGTATCACCTCACGGTCCACCCCCAGTTTTTGCAGTTCCTGTCTGATTATCGCTGGCCCCCGTGGCCGGAACTTTTCTCGCTGCTCCCGCCATTCCCTGGCGAATTCCGAGTCGTTCAACAGGCCCTGGCGGCGCAGGTCAGACAGCGTCCGGTCGATCACATCCTCAGTGTATTTGCCTTTCAGACGTCGTTCGACCTCTTTCTCCGACCGGGACCGGTATGTTAACAAGCGTAGGGCTGCGTTCTTGGCCTTCTGGTAGAGGGGATCGGGGTCTTTGGTCGCATTTTTTGATCCAGCCATCGGTAGATGCTCCGGGTGAACTGAGGTCGCGAAAAGAGTGTTCAAGTGGGCAATAAAAACGGCCGTGTTGGAAATAATGGGACCGTCACTCTAACCGGCCGTTTTATGTATGCGTGTCTGCTAGCCGAAACTACTCGTTGTCGTCCGGCTCCAGCATGGTGTTGCCCGAGAGGATGTTGGCGACAGCGTCTGTTGTAGTGGAAGATTTTCCGTTGGCCGAAGCCTCGTCCGGGGATCCCTGGTTGTCTGGCGCCGAGTTTTCGAGCGGACCGCGGAGGCGGCCTTCCACGGAGGCGGCAATCTCGGGGTGCTGGATCAGGAACTCCTTGGAGTTCTCCCGGCCCTGACCCAATTTGGTATCGCCGTAGGAATAGAAGGCGCCGGACTTCTTGATGATGCCCTGTTCGACGCCGATCTCTAGGATGTCGCCCATCTTGCTGATCCCCAGGTTGAACATGATGTCGAATTCGGCGACCCGGAAGGGCGCGGCGACCTTGTTCTTCACAACGCGGGCCCGGACACGGTTGCCGATGACCTCAGCCCCCTGCTTGATGGACTCCACCCGGCGCAGGTCGATGCGGACTGAGCTATAGAATTTGAGAGCTCGTCCACCGGGAGTGACCTCTGGGCTGCCGTAGGTGACCCCGATCTTTTCCCGAAGTTGGTTGATGAAGATTACGGCGGTCTTGGATCTGTGAATGGTGCTGGTCAGTTTGCGCAGGGCCTGGGACATGAGCCGGGCCTGTAATCCCACGTGGGTGTCTCCCATATCGCCTTCGATCTCTGCTTGGGGCACCAGGGCAGCTACGCTGTCCACCACCACCGCATCCACCGCTCCGCTGCGAACCAGTTGCTCGGTGATGTCCAACGCCTGCTCTGCGCTGTCTGGCTGGGCGATCAAGAGATCGTCTAACTTGAGGCCGCAGTTGGCGGCGTAGGTGGGATCAAGGGCGTGCTCAACGTCAATGTAAGCCGCGATTCCGCCCAGCTTCTGAGTCTCGGCCATGATATGGATGGCTAGAGTCGATTTACCTGCGGATTCCGCGCCGAAGACCTCGGTGACCCGTCCGCGAGGTATTCCGCCGATGCCCAATGCGATGTCCAGGGCCAGAGAACCCGTGGGAATGCACTCGGTGGCCAGAGAGTCGTATATCTCGCCAAGGCGCATCACGGCGCCCTTTCCATGGTCTTTCTCGATTTGTCCGAGTGCCGTGTCCAGGGCTTCGCGCCTGATTTTGTCTGTCTTGTCTGTCTTGTCTGTACTCGTCATCCTCACCCATCCTTAAATCCAACATCGCACGCCAGTCGTCGATCGCTGGCGCCGGTTGTTTAGCCCGAAGCTTGGTCAGTTGTTGGGTCAGCTTCCTCTGATCCAATCTCGGGCGCATCCTAACATCACCCACCGCCACCCAACAAGAAGAAAGTGTCAGTACAAATGTTCGGTTATTAATAAGCCAAAGAATATGGGGGCCAACCGGCCCTGTTTAAAAGTCTCAAGTGCCGCCCTTGAAACCGATGGTTACGACTCCGTTCTCGACGATGACTGGTGTAATCCGCTCTCCGTCGGTCAGTTCCAACAAAGCAGGAATCTGGTCGGCCTGCTTTGAGAGGTCAATCTCGGTGTACTCCACCTTGCGCTGTCGATAGTCCATTTTGGCGGCAGAGGAAAAGGCGCAGTCTGGGTGGGTATAGATGATTGTGCTTGCTTGGGCCACGTTTGACTCCTGATGGTTCCTGGTTTGGAGAGTTAAGCGGGAGATACCCGACATAACCTGTGAATGGTAGTGATTGTACGGCTGGCCTGCGGATTCTTCAACGAGCAGGGCGGCTTATTAAGGCGGTTCTGTTGGATAGATGCGACGAAGTGGTATGCTGGAGGCACATGTTCGGCAGACCGCGCTTGCGGCTGGACCCACTCAACCCAGGATTTTTACGTTGACTGACCACGCCCAAAATAGAGGCCACTCAAACAGCTTGGCGGACTTGTCCGCGTTGCTGGAGCAATACGCCACAGGCACCGGCAGGATAACTCCCAGGCCCAGGGGCGCCCGGCTGAGCGAGGAGATTCGGGCTACTCTGGAAGATGCGGTCGCCGCGCTCGAAAATACCTTCGGTGAACTTGTTTCCCCTGAGGAATTGTTCATCTTTGGCAACGGTTGTTATGCCATCGGGCGGTACGCCGATGCCTCTGAGGCCTATATGTCCATCCTCGCGGACGAGCCGTCCAACGCCGACGCTCGGTTCAATCTGGGTTTGGCTTACCTGCGGCTGAGAAGTCCGCAAGACGCCGTCCGGGAGTTCACCGACTTGCTGGTTCAGCAACCGCTGCTTGCCGAAGCCTTTTACCAACGAGGCAATGGGAATGACGACCTGGGCCAAACAGACAGGGCTATAGCAGACTATGGACGGGCCATCGAGCTGGAGCCGGAGTACGTGCATGCCATGTTCAACCGGGGGATTCTGCTGGCCCAAACCGGACGCCATCAGGAGGCAGTGGCCCAGTTCGATAAGGTGAACACCATCCGCCCAGACATCTCCAACAACCACCTGAACCGTGGCGCCTCACTGGACGAATTAGGACGGCACGACGAGGCGGTTAGCGCCTACACCAAGGCGACCGAACTGAACCAAGAGAACTCCTTAGCCTTGTTCAATCGTGCCCGGACGAACTACTACCTGGGGTATCTTGAGAGCGCTTTGACCGATTATTCCGCTGTGATTCAACTCACCCCGGAAGACGCCGAAGCATTTAATAACCGAGGATTGATCTACGACGCCCTTAAAGACTACGAAAGCGCCGTGGCGGACTTTGATTCCGCGCTGGAACTGCGGCCCTTATTCGCAGAGGCCCACAGCAACCGGGGCGCTGTCTTGGAGGTCATGGGAGACTTGGATGGGGCGCTGGTGGAATACAACCACTCCCTGGAGTCAGACCCCGAGTTGGCGTCAGCACATTACAATGCCGCCCGGCTGTACTCACGGACCGGAGACGTCGCCGCCTGCCTGAAGCACCTTGAACGGGTGTTGGAGATAGCTCCTCAGTTGGCCGAAGACGCCGCTAATGATGAGCATCTGGGTTGGGCTTTAGAGATGAAGAACCTGCGCCGCGATATGGAATCGCAAGATGGCAGTCGGGAAGAGGACTAACCACTTGGGCTAGTGGCGGCTTGAGGAAGCGGGTCCAAGGTCGGCATCGGGGTCCAGTATGACTATGTCAACGTCTTCCAATCTGTCATCATCTTCAATGTCGCGGTAGACCGGGTGCGACACAACGGATAGCCGCCGTCGTCGGGCGAACATGCTCCGCAACAGGACCAGCGACGCCAATATAACCAGGCCTGTAACGATGTCGCGCTCCATATGATAGTACTGGCTGATTGCCAGCATCACCATGAAACAGACTGATATTCCCCAGGTGGACCGGATTGGGGAATGTCGCATCAGAACGATGGTTGCCACGCCCGCCGCCATTCCCAGCACCGCCAACGCCGGCATCAGGGCCAGTGTTACGCCAATGAGGGGGGCCATGCCGTCGCCGCCCCTGAACCCGGTGAAAACCGATTTCCAGTGGCCGACTACTGCGGCCCCGCCGGCCACCAAGATCAGGGCCGGAGGAACGCCAAAGTACCAGGCAGCGAATACCGCTGCCGCCCCCTTGGCCACGTCTCCAACCAAGACCAGAACACCGGTGCGGTGTCCCACGTTGAAGAACACGTTTGCAGTGCCGGCCAAGGTGCTGCCGGTGGTGAAGACATCGATCCCCCGTATTCGCGAGGCGATGTGGGCGAATGGCAGAGCGCCTAGTAGATAACCGGCCGCCACGGCCAACACCATATTTTGGACCATTTGTAGGTTTTCTATCATGGTCTGCCTATGGCTTGATGGAGCGTCCGGCTGGAAGAGTCGGGGCCGAAGTTGATGGAGTCATAAGGGGTAGTTCCAATGGTTTGCCGTGGTTCCCGTTGTTTCTAATTACAATCATATACCAACCAACGGTATGGAGATAGGCAATCGGAGCCACGGCAGCCGTCGAGGGTTGGTTAACCCTGCTTTTCCCTACGAACAGCCAATGTCCCAACTCTCTACTGCTCACCATTTCTCTGACCTTGGCTATCAGTTCGGGATACCGCTCAAATCGGCCATCACCGGGGTGGGAACGCCGCCAGTTTTCCTTCGATTTTGTCCAATATCTTGATAATTTCGGTGGAGGCGTCCAGGCGTGTTGTGACTCTAAACCCGGCGTTTTGCACTCGGGACAGATGCTGCAGGTCAATTCATGGAAGATGTAGTCGGCGTCCTGTTTGACCCTGGCCTTGCCTTTGTCTGCGGGTTTGACCAAGTGGCCTCCTTCTACTCGTGGTTAGCCAAGCGTTGAAGCCTCCGGTACAGGTGGACTCTAGTATAATTCAGATGCGTTCCACAATCGTACGATTCGAGGTGTTGTCGCGGATTCCGGCAACGCGAAATTATTTCTAAAGGTGCTTGAATGACGACTGAAGCAGCTCTGTCCGGGGTGGTGGTGCTGGACCTGACGCAAATCATGGCCGGGCCTTTTTGCACCATGGCGCTGGCCGACATGGGGGCTAACGTGATCAAGGTCGAGAAACCCAACGGCGGCGATGACAACCGCCGCATGGGCCCGCCCTTCATCAAGGACTGGTCGGCCGGGTTCTTAGCACTGAACCGCAACAAACGGAGCCTGGTCTTGGACCTCCGGAGCGAGAGCGGGCAGGCCGTGTTCAAGCGTTTGGTGGCGGATGCTGATGTTGTGGTGGAGAATTTTCGGCCCGGCGTCATGGGCCGGCTGGGCTTGGGTTACGAGACTTTAGCCGAGATCAAGCCGAATCTTGTCTATTGCTCGGTGTCCGGATTCGGCAACACCGGTCCGGACGCGGCCAAGGGCGGGTTCGACCTAGTGGCGCAAGGTGTGAGCGGGCTGATGAGCATCACCGGCCACCCAGAGATGCCACCGGCCAAGGTCGGCGTGCCCATCACCGACATCTCAGCCGGGTTGCTGGCGGCCAACGGCATTCTTTGCGCCCACATCCACGCCCTGAAGACGGGGCAGGGGCAGCAGGTGGATACCTCGCTCATGGAGGCTGGGATTGCTTATACCGTATGGGAGTCCTCGGTCTATTTCTCAGATGGCGAGATTCCCGGCCCATTGGGCTCGGCCCACCGGGTCTCGGCCCCCTACCAGGCCCTGCGCACATCGGATGGTTACCTAAATATCGGCGCTGCTACCCAGCCCACCTGGGAGCAGCTATGCCGTGCCATCGGCCTTGAGGTCCTGATTGAAGACCCGCGTTTTTTGATGCCCGGCGACCGCAAGGCACGTCAGGATGAACTTGCCGAGTTGCTTGAAGAGACTTTCGCAACCGACACTACTGCTAACTGGCTCAAGATGCTGGAGGAAGCGGGCGTTGTGGCGGGGCCGATCTACAACATGGAACAGGTCTACAAAGACCCCCAAGTTCTGGCCCGGAAGATGCTGGTGGACCTGGAAGACCTGGACCTTGGCACCATACATAACATCGGTATCCCAGTGAAACTCTCAGCCACCCCCGGCCAGATACGCACCCGCGCCCCTATGCTAGGCGAACACAGTTCCGAAGTCCTGCTGGAGCGCGGCTTCAACAAGGCTGAGGTTGGCGAATTGGTGGAGGCGGGAACGGTGGTTGAGAACCAGGGGCCGGGGACTAGAAGCTGAAAATCTTCTATCCCCCCAAGTGACGAAGTTCAAGGGTGGCCCACCGATGAACATTGCGCCTTCGACCCGCGCGTTAAAATGCCTCAGACACTTTCTAATTTGGACCTCAATTGATGGTTTGCTGTTAGTTACGTAGAATCCGACGGTAGCCGAAACTGATCCCTGGATATCCTTTCTGAGGATTAATAAACAGGTTGCTAGGGTCCGCAAAATCGGCAAGCCTAGTTTAATCTCTTTCAGCAATCGTTGGCAGCATCAATCCGTACACTTTGTGGAGGAAGCCTGATTCCTCAAGATCATCATCTGTATCAACCAACAATACTGCTAGGTCAGGAGCTAATTCAACTCCTCGCTGGAGAAAGTGTTTGATTTCTGTATCTTAAATTTCCTCTGGCCGGTAGGATTTCGTTTCTACATATAAGACTGTCGGGGGAAGCCATGCCAAAACGTAAAAATTTCCGTAGGGGACTTCTGCCAGTTTGACTGACCAAGCTGCGCTTTCATGAAGTTCGTCGTATATGCATCGGCAACTTACCATTCGAGCGTCGGATCGATATTGTCGATCGACCGAATCAACCTAACTTTACTATCCGAGATTTCAATTACGTTAAGAACCTTGGGAAGATCAAGGTAATCGCAAGTTTCCCCGCCCGAGATCTTTCCTAGATCTGAAATCAAAGCACCTTTCGGATTGGAAGTTATGTGGCGAGATAGCTTCCGAAATGATTTCTTCCAGAAAATCTACCGTGCGGTTACAAGTTTAGAATTACTAACCTGGTTCCATAATTAAAACGGTATGAATAGTTGACGGTCATCCCCTTCAGCTTCTACCTCAAAGCCGCGGCGTATCAGTACTGAAACGACTGAGTCCAACTTCATGTTGGCCATTGAATTCCACCCAAAGGGAGATTGCCTTAGATGGAAGCCAAAAGTGTAGAATGTCCCAATTTGCCAGATACCCTTTTTATTGCCCACAATGTGGCCCGCCTAGCCCACCGTACGCCAGGGATGCCCGTAGGTAGTCTTGAGGAATTCTTCCACCAACAAGGGGCTTGAGACGATCACGCTAGGGGTGAAGAGGGCGCCTTCTTTTCCTTGGCGGTCCACCACTTTTGCGCCGGCTTCTTGGGCTAGGACTAGGCCGGCGGCCAGGTCCCAGGGCATCAGTGAGTGGTGGAAGTACAGGTCGACTCGGCCTGCCGCGGCGTAGGCGAGACCCAGGCCCGACGAACCCATGAACCGGACGCTGTACATGCCTGGCCACAAAGAACGGATCAAGTCCAGGGCGAACCCGGCTTTCTCATCGACGTAACCAAGGTCGCAGCAGATCAGGCTGCGGCTGAGTTCGGGGGTCTCAGACGCATGGATCTGAGTGCCGTTGAGAAATGCCCCCTGGCCCTCTATGGCCGTGAACATCTCCTCACGAACCGGGTCATAGGTCAGACCGGCAACTATACGGTCGTCCTTAGCCAGGGCGATGATGGTGCAAAAGTGAGGAATGCCGTGGGCGTAGTTCCGGGTGCCGTCCAGGGGATCGATCACCCACTTGTAGGGCGAGTCTCCGTACACTGGCTTGGACTCCTCGGCCAGGACGCTAAATTCGGGGAACTCGCCGACCAGCAGGTCCAAGATCGTCTTCTCGGAGGCTAGGTCAACGTCGGTCACGATGTCCGATCGGCCCTTGAAATGGACCTCATGCTCCGAATGAAACCGGTCTCGCAGGATTGTACCGGCAGCCCGCGCGGCCTCCAGAGCAACATCCATGGCATTGCGACCATTCTTAGATATAGGCAATTCGTCAGGCATAAAAATCCTACTAGTTAGAGTAAAAGAAACTGATAGAGTGCTGAGAGCTGATCGCTGAAAGCTGTCAACTGGTAGCCGTCAGTCTACCCGAGCCCCATCTTGTCGTAGACTTCAGCGATGGTCTCCTTGGCGATGGCCCTGGCCTTCTTGCCGCCCTCGTGGAGTATCTCGTGGACGTAGCCGGGCCGGGCCTTGATATCCTCGCGCCGTTCCCGCAGGTCCTTGAGATAGTCGTTGATGCTATCGGCTAAATGACGTTTGCAGTCGACACAGCCCCTGGTGGCGGTGGTGCACTCGTTGTAGACCGTGCTGGTTGCCTCGGCGCCGCTGAAGATCTTATGCAGAGAATAGATATTGCAGATCTCCGGGCGGCCTGGGTCGTCCCGACGCAGCCGCTGCGGGTCGGTGAAGGCGGTCAAGACGCGTTTGGTGGTCTCTTCGGGCGTGGCGGCAAGTTCAAGGTGATTGTCCATGGTCTTGGACATCTTGTGCTGACCGTCCAGACCGAAGATCAACGGCGCCTCGGTTAGCTTGGCCTGAGGCTCAGGGAAAGTCTCGCCGAACATGTTGTTGAACCGGCGCACGATCTCCCTGGAAAGTTCTATGTGGGGCACCTGGTCCTGCCCCACCGGGATAGTGTCGGCCTTGTAGAGGATGATGTCGGCGGTCTGGAGCACCGGATAGCCCACCAGCCCGTAATTCACCGTCTCTTCGGTCTCGCGCATCTGCCGTACCTTGTCCTTGAAGGTCGGTACCCGAGTCAGCCAACCGAGGGGTGTGACCATGCTGAGGAGCGTGTGCAGGGTCATGACCTCGGGGACGTGGGACTGGACGAAGACGATGCTCTTCTCAGGGTCGATGCCCGCCGCCAGCCAGTCAAATATCATGTCTTCGATGTTGGGCTTGATCTCTTTGACCTCTTCGCCGGACTCTAAGGTGGTCAGGGCATGGATGTCCACGGCGCAGTAGATGCAACTGTAGTCTTCCTGGAGGGTGACCCAGTTCTGCAGGGCCCCCATGTAGTTGCCCAGATGGAGCAACCCGGTGGGCCGCATGCCGGAGAAGATCACGCCTTTGTGGTTGAGGTTGGCTGATTGGGTCATGGCACCGTTTTACACATTCATTTGGCGAATTTCACGCCTGAGAGGACTTCAAAAGTCTAGCATAAGGGCGTATCAGCGGCAAGGAGAGCTAACGTAGCAATGGGTTGTCACTCCGGCCACTTAAAGTGCTTTGAGATTAGGTTGTAGAAACCCCAGCCGAAATCACGAGCGTGGATCCCTCCGTAGGAAACCCAGCGGTCAAGTTCGGCACGGGCTGCTGGGTGCATGGCCTCGCCGGGCTGAAGGGTTGGCAAGACATATTCGTTCTCGCACTCATAAATGGCCAGGTATTTGGGACCAGAATTGAACCCATCCAATGCTGGATGTTCCAACACACGGAAACGACCTGCCATCACGTAGCCGGGAATCTTCAACAAGTTGGGGACGTGGGATTCGGTATACCAGTTGTCCCACTCAGTTTCGTGCTCCGGGTCTACGCCGGCCGTTACGATACTTAGAGGCCGGTCCGACTCCAGCAGTGGCGCTCTGAGTGGAGAACCATTTATCTGTTCGTAGACATTGGCAACATGGCCGGACATGCCATCCAGTTGGCTGAAAGCGGCAAACTCGCTGGCTGCGATCGGGTGAAGTTCAGAGCTACCAGTGCGGTCGAGCAATGACGGAAAATCCGCTGCGTCCCTGATCCCATACAAAGCGGCGAACCGGGTTGTGCCGGGCTCGCTCTTTTCAAGGTTGATATACCTTTGGGCCCAGGTGATCCCTGGAATCCGCAGCAGATTGGGAAGGTGGCTGTTGTACCAGGTGTTGAAAGCGTCCAAACGCTCGTCGGCGCAGGTGATCTGGACCATCAATAAAAGAGGATTATTTGGCATTATTCGCTAACGACTCTAAGAGACCGCCCGAATACCCAGGGTCTTCCAGGCCCCGTTGCTCGCCACGAAGATAGCCAATCTGGCCGCCGTGCTGGTTAAATTCCCAGACCAACTGCTGGCACATGGCCGCTAGGGACATTGTTCCGCCTCTGGGGTTGGCGACGGTCATACTGTCGAAATCGGCCTCGCTCAGGGACTCGAAGTACTCGACGCTCGCTTGCCGGACGACGGCCACGTACTCCAGCAGCGCCTTTGTGGCTGGTGCCCGGTAGGCCTTGAGGTCGTCAATGGTAAAACCATAACCGGTGTCGCTGTCCACTGCTGGGGCTCGGCCCAACCGCTCGGCCCAATCGCCGCCTTCCCACACCTGCGCGTCGCCCTTGAGCCGGGTGTGCAGCCAGCGGTCCAAGGTGCGTCCGTAGTGCCAGACCAAGAAGGCGATGGGCGAGCACTGGTCGTTGGGCGTCCAGGCCATCTCCTCCGGGCTAAGACCGTCAACCGCCCGCATCATGGAATTGTAATGCTGCTCAAAACAGCCCTGGACGAATAGTTTTAACTGCATCGGAGGGTCACCTGCGTACGCTGAAATAGACGGCCAATTATAGCAAGCAAATATGCCGAACGGCCAAATGCATTAGAGCGGGAGGCAATGCTTGAGGGAGGAAAGCCGAAAGAAATCGTGGCCGAGACGCCCGGAAGGCTACTCGTCGGAATCGGCGTCTAGGCGTCCGCCCAATTCGCTGAGGAACTGCTCAATCTCAGGCGATAACTGGGTGCCCGAAGTCTCCGACTTCTCCGCGGACGGCGAAGAGGCCTCTTCCGAGTCGAGCTGGGCATCATAATAGGCTTCCATCTGCTGGATCAGGGTTTTGAGCTCCGTGTTTCGGTCGAGGGTGGAGTTCAACTCCCGGTACTGGCGCTGCCCTCGCCGCACGGGGGCCAGATCGGCTGGGATGTTGTTGTAGACCGAAGATAGGACCTCGATCATGCGCGAGGTCCCGGCGTAGTCCTCTTCCAACTGAACGTACTGGGGCAGATGCACCATGAAGTTGATCGACTCGATGTCTGCCTTCTCGATGCCTTCCGAAAGTAGGTTCATGATAGTGGTGGGGCCTTGGTAGGTACTCTGGCGCACTTTGAAGTTGGGCACCGGGCGGTTTTGAGTAACATCTCCCAGGCTGCCGGTTACCAATAGCGGCCTAGTATGGGGCACCGCGTCGTACATGGCGCCCAGACGGCAGTAGCGTTTCACGTTGAAGTGGTTCACGACTTCCAGTATGGAGTCGGTGTAATCTTCTCCGTTGGAGTGAGGCTCCATCAGGTGCAGGAACAGGTAATCGGGGCCGTTATCCGTGATGGCGTAGCGAATGACGCTGTTGGGTATCTTGACTTCGCGTTTGCCGTCCACTAACCGCATGTTGGGCCGGTAGCGGGTGAAGTCGAAGAAGGTGCCCGGACGCGAGAGGCGGCCTAATTCCTTGGAACCCATAAAGCGCTCCAGCCGGTTGAGGGTGAGCGTTCCCACGCTGCCGACGTCGACCCACGGACGCACCATGGCGAACACGTGAGGTTCTCTCAACTCGGGAAGCGGTTCGTTCAGTTCAAAAGCTCCAATCTGCATAGGTTAATAGTGCCAGATTAGCTTCGAAGATTCAAGACCCGCCGTGCCTTGGACTGCCTAATATTTGCCTTTGGTCAGCCTTGATTGAGCATTGTGTCGGCCGACCCTAAGCCTTCCAAGGCCAGCCCGTAGCCCAACAGGTCGTGAATCTGGCGCTTGATCACCAGATTCATGGCCACTCGGGTGTAACGCAACACGATGTCCGAGTTCTTGGCCATCTGCTCCGCCAATTCCCAGGCTCGAGGCAGCAGTTCGCTTTGTGGCATGACTTCATTGACCAGGCCCAACTCTTGGGCTTCTTGTGCCTCGATTCGCTGGCCCGTGAGCAGGAAATAGCGGCCACGGTTTACGCCTAGAAGCAAGGGATAGACGATGTGCATGCCGTCGCCTGGGACGAGGCCGCTAATGAAGTGGCCCGAGTCTTGGAACGCAGCGGTGTCCGAGGCTAGAACGATGTCACACAGCAAGGGAATCTCCGAGTGGCGCAGCGCCGGGCCGTTGATGGCGCTGATCATGGGCACTTCGATGTCGAGCAGGCTAGTCAGGATGCGTTTTCCTTCCCAGTAGGTCTGGTCCCAGTCTTTGGGGGGGCGTTTAGGGGTGGTGGCGGCAGTGCCCTGGGGGCCGGTAAAGGTATCGCCAGTGCCGGTCATGATCACGATACGGTTCTCGAAGTCGCTGCCAACATCGACGAATACCTGAGAGAACTCCTTGTGGGGGCTGCCTCCCCACTGTAGAGGGCCATCGTCGGTGTGAAATGTCATCTGCAGGATGCCGTTCCGGCGTTCCATGCGGATACTCGGATATTTATCGGCGTATTCGTTTAAAGAAGACATGTCAGAATCTCCCGAAAAATTCACCGGTTTTGAGGTGCTTGGATAGCCGGGTGGAAAAGGAAGCGGCTTAAATGTTGGGGCCGCCGGCCCCGATTTCCCCGCTAGCTCCATTAGGACCGGCAGTCTCATTAGCGCCATCGGACAGCTGATCTGGGAATGGCGGTACAGGCACACTGGGCACGGGCTCTGGAGTCTTGGTCATCAGCGCTTGGGGGGGCGTTTCTTGGGGCACTGCATGCCGGACCACGAAATCTGCCACGTCACGGTAAAGCGGTTCGTCGAGATTGCAGCCACGCAACATGGTGAATTCGGGGTCGAGCTCCTCCAACATCTGTTTGACCTTGGTGTCGCCGTGGCGCGCGGCCAACGCATAGGCCAGGCCACGGGTGTCGCGGTCCAAGGAGCGCTCGTGTTCCTCGTCCTCTTCCAACTCGATGTCATAGTCCACGCGGTCGGCGACGGCCAATGCCTCCATGGCCTGACGTCGGGAGCTGTCGATCTCTTTCAAGAGAGTGTAGAGCTCAATAACCGTGTGAGCGGCTTGTCCCAGCAAATCCGGCACCCGTTTCTGCTTGTCGGAGGCTGTTTGGGCCGCGTTTTTAGCTTTGTAGATGGACTCATCTTTGGCCCGCTTGCGCTCTTCTTCCTTCTGGGCTTTGGCCTTTTGCAGACGCAATTGGGGAGCTTCCGCAGCCAAGGGTTCTAGCCGTTGCACTTCTCTTTCCGCCGACTCAGCCTGTCTGAGGCGATCATTGAAGCTCTCTTCGATTCCGTTACCGTTGACCATGTTGAATGCTCCTATATCTTTGGTTACGCCCCAAGGATTTACCTGAAATAACTCATTGTTTGGGCTGCGCAACCAAGGGCAGCATATGGCTACCCTGTCTAACAATCATAACCAAGAAAACAGAAAACACCTCTCGTGGCCGCGTGCGGTTTTCCCCCTTTTTGACCCTGGCCACGCCTCCCTTGACCCGCGAAGACAGCTTGAATAGACTCCAGTGGCACAGGATTCAGGCGGTTTCATCCATCCAATAGGCGGTCGAAAAATGCGTCGCGCTGCTTTCATATACCAGGATGCTCTGTCCCAACACCAACTGCGGTCGGACCACCCCATGCGCCCGGTGCGTCTGCGCTACACCTACGAGTTGCTACAGGAATACGGGGCATTTGACCATCCAGAAGCGGTCCTACTGGACCCTCGTGCAGCAACCGAAGAAGAGCTTGCCTGGCTGCACACGCCTGAATATGTGGCTGCGGTCAAATCGCTGGGGTCCGGCACAGGCGGAGTGGACGCGGCCCAGTTCGGCTTTAGCGGGCAAGGAGACAATCCGGTTTACCCAAACATGTTCGAGGCGGCGGCTCTGAGCACGGGAGGGTCGTTGCTGGCTGCTGAGATGGTGGCCAGCGGGGAAGTCGGCGCCGCATTCAACATTTCCGGCGGGCTGCACCACGCAGCGGCGGGCCACGCCTCCGGCTTCTGCGTTTTCAACGACCCGGCCCTGGCTGTCCATTACTTCTTGAACCGGGGTATGCGGGTTGCCTATGTGGATATCGACGCCCATCACGGTGACGGCGTCCAAGAGGCCTTCTATGCCGATGACCGGGTGCTGACCATTTCAGTCCACGAGTCGGGCCAATACCTGTTTCCGGGTACGGGCGCCGTGGCTGAGTTGGGAGAAGGGCCAGGCCGGGGTTATTCTGTCAACTTGCCGCTTTACCCGTACACCGCGGATGACGACTATGTGGCTGCTTTCAGTGAGGTGGTGCCGCCGCTGGTCCGGGCTTTTGCCCCAGACGTGCTGGTGACCCAACTGGGCATCGACAGCTATCACAGCGACCCCCTGACCCATCTTCAGGTTACAACTGAGGGTTACGTCGAGTCGGTGCGGCAATTGGCGAGGTTGGGCTTGCCCTGGCTGGCGCTGGGCGGCGGCGGGTATGATGTCAACGCCGTCGCCCGGGCCTGGACCTTGGCCTACGGAGTGATGCTGGAGACGGACTGGCCCGACCAACTGCCGATAGGCTTCGCCCGGGAGCACGGCGCCGGCAGGCTGCGGGACGAGCTAAGCCCGGAGGTCCCATCCAACATCAAAGTGGAGGTTAGAAGGCACCTAGAAGAAACGGTTGGGGCCATCCGGCAGCAGATTTTCCCGCTGCATGGGCTCTGATCTTAGTTAGTTGTCATTCCCAGGTGAAAGCCGAAAATCTCGTTGCTGCTGGACACACCAATTGAGGTTCCGGCAACCGCACGGTACAAGAATAGATTTATCGGCAAGGTCAAGTGACGACGGTGCTACATCGGTTCCGCGCATTTCTGACCCGTGTGATGGAGGCGGCAGGAGCTGAAGCCGGA
>FAXA01000396.1_pt1 | contig 16981 bp, 10 predicted proteins | sample 734441 | NCBI WGS metagenome assembly FAXA01 (sample SAMEA3597868, study PRJEB11362) | hydrothermal vent metagenome | biome: marine hydrothermal vent biome; feature: marine hydrothermal vent; material: ocean water | place: Atlantic Ocean | collected 2010-09-19/2010-10-04
CATAAAGTAGATCCCGTGGCAGACTGTGCGCTGATGAGCTGGTCAGTGGTCGCGGAGCGTTTCCGGGAAGCATTGGGCTCCACACCCATAAATTTCGTCCATAATCTTCGGATACGAAAAACGGCGGACGGGACGTCCAACGTCCGAACAGGTGACCCATCAAGTCGCAAAAACTGGAGCGATTCCTCTAGCCCCGTCAAAAACCAGTTTGGCATCTTCCCCTCTGCGTTTCGGGAGGGCCAACTTATTTGGCAGGACTGCATACAGCGTGACCACAGCTAATAAAAGGAAGGGCAGATCTGAGACCTGTCCCTCCTTTTATGCGTACCCGGTTTAACTCGATCTACTCGTAGGGCATCAACTCGATGGTCAGGTTGTTGGGGTCGCTCACGTAGATCGCCCCGCCTACTTCCTGATATTTGATCTTGTTGCGGTCGCACCGCCTTTTAATGTCCGAAAAGATGCTCTTCGTGATGGGCAGCGCGATGTGCATGACATTGCCAACACCCTCGGGCGCCCGCCGTTGCAGCCGCGGCACGTGTGGAAAGTCGAAGAAGGATAGACACATCCCGTTTCCAATTGCTACATTCATGTGGGTCGACTCGTCTACGTCCCGGTTTGGGGCAACGCTAACAACCGGCATGTCCATAATCTCATCGTAAAACTTAGCCGTTGCCTCCAGGTCCTTGGCAAACACCGCTATATGGTTCACACCTTGGGTGGGTCCATCCTTTCCGACTTGAGGAATCAGACCGCGGAGCCGTTCACGCATGGACTCTGTTTTGTTATCGGACGTTGTCATGTTTATGCGTCCTGGCTTTCGGCTGTTCAGGGTTCTCCAAGTCTAGGATCGAGATCAGTCTACCGTAGCCAATGAACTGTCCCGTGATCATTCCGAGTTCGAAAATTTCAGGGTCAGTGAATTCGGCCCTCAGTTCCTCGAAAAAGTCATCTCCCATGCTGTGGTGGTCGGTGGCCATCCGTTGCGCGAACCGTACCGCCAGCTTCTCCCGGTCTGTGATATCCGCAGTTTCAAAATTCGCGAGACTGGCGACCATTTCCTCGGTCATGCCCTGCTGCACCGCCGGCACAGCCCTGCCTAACCTTCAAGTGGCGCAGTCGTTCAGGTCGGCTATCTTGAGCCGGACCAATTCCTTGAGGCGTTGTTCCAGTAGACCCGCCAACTTGAGCGGACCGTAGAAGTCCCAGAAGGCCTCGTAGGCCGCCGGCAGGTTCCCCGCCGCCTGGAAGATGGCCGGGTTCAGCTTATGGGCCTCCGCACCCTTGGCGATCTCACGGAGCCCTGGAGTCAAATCCTCGGTAGGAATAAGTTTGATCCGTGCCATCAACAACTCCTGAACAACAAATACCAACGATGCAAGATAAGAGCGCAGCCTAGGCAACCAGTAATCCCCGCTCTGCGGGTTAGGCTATGGGCCGGTTGGTTACTGCGGCGTCTACTTTCCTCGGGATGAACTGGCCACTACCGGGGGCGGCTTTGAACTCCCGGTTTTCCACCACCACGTTGCCTCGTAGGATGGTGGTGACCGGCCAGCCGTCGGCCTCGAAACCTTCCCAGATGCTGTAATCGGTGATATGGAAATCGTCCATGGTCAGCTTGCGCTTGAAATTGGTGTCTATCAGTGTGATGTCTGCGTCGCTACCCGGCGCCAGTACACCCTTGCGGGGGTACAGGCCCATGATCTTGGCCGCGTTTGCCGAAGAGACATCCACGAACCTCTGCAAGGACATGCCCCGGCGGGAAACGCCTTCGCTGTAGGTCACACCCATGCGTGCCTCGGCGCCGTTGTGACCGCCGGTCACGTCTGAGACCGTCCGTCCTGAGATCTTAGTCTCCCAGGACGTGCAGTACTCATCGGTGGCCATTGTGCTAAGACCATTGTTCACGATGCCGTCCCAGAGTGACTGGCGGTCGGCTTCCGATTTCAACGACGGGTAGGTGTGGTACTTCATCCCGTTCTCTTCCTTGTAATTGTCGGAACTGAAGCAGCAGTAGTTATGCAGGGTCTCTCCATAGACCGGCCGGCCGTTGGACCGGGCCTCTAAAATCGCCTGCAGGCCTTGGGTGGCGCTCACGTGGACGAAGTAGACCGGGGCGCCAGTCCATTCCGCAACCCTAAGTACCCGCCGGAAAGAGACGTCCTCCGACTCAGCGCTGTGGACCAGGTGCATGTTGTACCATTCGGTTGTTTCTTCCCGGGCCAACTTCTGGTACATGTGCTGAACCATATCGTCGTCCTCGGAATGGACCAGCAGCATGGCGTTCATCCGCTGGACTTCTTCCATCAGGTCATGGAGATGGCCGGTTCCGACCATGCGTGGTTCGCCGGTGGTAGCGGGGGGCCGGATGTTAGTCGTGAAAATCTTGATGCTTGGGAAGCCGTCCTCGACCGCCTCGTGTAGCGAGCCCAAGATCTCCGGGGGGATGGCGCCCAAAAGCATCAAGTGGTGGGCATAATCGGCGTAAGAATTACCCTGCCAGACGTCAGTGCGCTCCTGGATTGCCTGGGGAATGTCGATACCGGGAAACTGGATGGCAAAGTCCATGAGCATGGTGGTGCCGCCGATTAAAGCGGCGCGGCTGACTTCCTCCGGCGGAGCTGTTTTGAGGTCACCATGACCCATTATGGGCGCGGAGATGTGAGCATGAGGCTCGATCCCGCCGGGAACGACCACCATGCCGGTGGCATCTATGACACGGCCGACCTCGTCGGTCAGCGCGCCCGGAGCGGCCACCGCAACTATCTTTTCACCCTGAATCGCAACGTCCCATTCCCCGACCCCCATAGGAGTTACAACCTGTCCGCCCTTTATGATCAGGTCCAGCATTTTCGTGACCTCCAAAAAATACGCCGATTCAAGCATACCTAGACTCGATAACGGAGTTTAGCACATAGCTATAGGCGGGACACCAGGCACAAAGAACAGCGGATCGTGCGGCGAAACAAGGGAGATTAAGGGAAGCACGTCCCCTAGTCGTCAGCGTGGATGTGGGCCGGGGCGGAATCTCCTGCCCCAGGCAATTGGTCTTCCCAATTGGGCACCAGTTCTTTCTTGGTCGTGGGCAATAGCATTATGCTGATTACGCCAACCATACTCAACGCCAATGAAAGCCCCATTGTGGCATCGAAGTTGCCGGTGATGTCCCGAAGTTGACCGCCGGTCAGCGCTCCCGCCGCCATGCCGACGCCTGCTCCCATCATCTGGTAACCGTAGGTGGTCCCGATGGGGCCGCTGCCGTAGTACTGCCGATTGATGATTGGAAAGGCACTCATCTCGCCGCCGAAACCAATGCCGAAAAGAACAGCGAACAGATAGAAATGCCAGGCGTCCTGGGCGAAGAACAGTAGGCAAATTGGAGCTACTTGTAGGAAGAAGCAGCCGGCCATTGCGGGCTTGCTCCCCATCCTATCGGCGATGACGGGAACAGCGAACCGCGTGATCGTGCTGGTGACCGACATAGTTACGAACGCCCCAGCAGCCAATCCTTTCGACACACCCTCGTCCTCAGCCATGGCGACCAGATAAACCAAGATTATCGCGTGGCCGGCGCATCCCCAGAAATGGATCCCGATCAGGTTCCAAAATGCACTGGTCTTTTGAGCCTGTTTTTGGAAGACTTTGGTGCGTACCTTGGCGATCTCCCCGGTCTGCACTGCCTTGATCGGCTCGTCTTCCGGCGCTCCAAACGGCCGCACGCCAATCTCGGCCGGCTCGTTATAGAAGAACTTGACCATGACCAGGATTATGGCGCCACCGACTATCCCGGGGATCCAGAATGCTGCCCTCAATCCGTCCAAGCCGCCGCCAAATAGGTGAATGATATACAGCATGATGGGCACGGCAACCAAAGGACCGATACCTTGGGATGACTGAAGCAGTCCCATGCCGGTGCCCAAGTGCTTTCGAAACCATAGGGTCACGGCAGCAGTCAGCGGAACCTGAAAGATACCCATGGCGGCGCTAAGGATGACGCCGAAGAAAAGGTAGAACTGCCAGAGCTCCCGCATGAACCCGGTGAGCACCATCCCCACGATGAACAGGGCCGCCCCCAACCTCATGGTCCAGCGGACTCCGTAGCGGTCGCCCAGCCAGCCTGCGGGGGGCCCGAACAACCCTGAAACGATCCACTGGACGGCGAATCCCAGACCCACGGCGCCATAGCTCCAGCCGAATGAATCAACCAGGCGCGGAATGAGGATGCTGGATGAAGAACGAAAAGAAGAGCTGAACAACCGCATCACGGCGGCAACTGCCACGGTCACCCAGGCATAGTGGACATGGCGTCCACCGACCACCAGATTGGAAGGTTCGAGGTTAAATTTGGCCATTCAATCCCGATTTTTGAATCGCGGCCGCGCCCAAAGCGCTCAGGTCCGCGGTCTTTGTATTCGTTCCCAGCGAGGAGGCCCCTCGCTGTGTTAAGGAATCTGCGCCGCTGTCCGGCTGCCGGATGAGCACTGACGGGGCATTATTCGATACTGAAGTACGTAGATTATATCGCACACAGATGATAGCCCATAGGGCGACCAAATGGAAAGGATACGCGGCGGGCAAAAAAATAGGCCTGGTATAGCTTTGGCGGAACCCGCCAATTTTCCTGGCCCGCTACATTGACAATATATTAAATGCTTGTATAATTGCCGTTTACTAGTGCTATGCCTCACGTGACGAATTCGTTCACCACACCTGTGATTAACCTTCTCTAGCAATCCCTCTCGCCGCGTACGCTCGCGCCTCAGGCATCCGGCCGCTCGGCCAGTCTCGTCCACTCACGTTAAGGAGAATGGTAAATGGCTCTGTCTCCTGCTCTTAAAGGGCAACCTACGCAACCGCCCGGCGTTAAGACCTATGCGCAGATCCCGAAGATTCTAGACGTCCCCAATCTGATTCAAAGTCAGATACAGTCTTGGGATTGGATCAAGACTGAAGGGCTTACCGAAGTATATCAGGAAATCTCACCCATAGCCGATTACACCGGCAATAAATATGAGTTGCATTTCCTTGAGCATTACTTCCGGGACCCCAAGTACACGCCACAACAGAGCAAGGAGCGGGAGATCACCTACTCCCAACCCCTCTACGTAAAGACCCGGCTAGTTATGAAAGAGACCGGCGAGATTAAGGAACAAGAAATCTTCATGGGCGACATCCCCATGATGACCAACAATGGCACGTTCATAATCAATGGCGCAGAGCGCGTCGTTGTCAGCCAACTGGTTCGCTCACCGGGAATCTATTTCGTCCTGGAGCGGAACGCCATCAGCAACCGCAACCTCTGCTCCGCCAAGCTGATTCCCTCTCGCGGCGCCTGGCTCGAGTTTGAGACCAGTTCCAAGGACATCATCTCGGTCAAGGTAGACCGCAAGCGCAAAGTCTCCGCATCAACGTTCCTCCGCGCCTTAGGCGTGGCCGACGACAATGACATGATGGATTTGTTCTCGGATATCGACACCGATGAGAACCACAATTACATGCAGACGACCTTGGACAAAGACCCCGTCCTTGAACCCAAGGATCTGAACTTCAAAGAAGACGATCTGCGCTCGCTCTGGGAGTGGCTCCATGAAGACAAAGACTTTGACGACGAGGCCGCCCGGCGCATCGCGGCCGCCCAGATCGAGTTCTACCGCCGCCTACGGCCCGGTGAACCGCCCAGCCTCGAGAACTCCCGGACCCTGATCCGAAACCTGTTCTTCGGACCACGTCGCTATGACTTGGGCCGGGTTGGACGCTACAAGTTGAACCGCCGCCTCGGACAGGCAACGAATAACGACTTGATGACTCTGAGTCTGGAAGACGTGGTGTCGGTCATTCGCACCATGATCCGCATCAACCAGGGCGAGGGCCGCCCGGACGACATCGACCATCTGGGCAACCGCCGCGTCAGAGCGGTTGGCGAACTCGTTCAGAATCAGGTCCGCGTTGGCTTGCTCCGAATGGAGCGGATGGTCAAAGAAAAAATGACTCTGGTGGATCCCGAAGCCGCCGCTCCCCAAGGGCTGGTTAACATCCGCCCGGTGGTCGCCGCGGTGAGGGAGTTCTTCGGCGGCTCTCAGCTCTCCCAGTTCATGGACCAGACCAACCCACTGGCGGAGTTGACCCACAAACGGCGTCTCTCGGCCCTTGGTCCTGGCGGTCTATCCAGGGAACGGGCCGGGTTCGACGTGCGGGACGTTCACTTCTCCCACTACGGCCGAATCTGCCCTATAGAGACTCCGGAAGGTCCCAACATCGGATTGCTCAGTACCTTAGCCTCTTTTGCCAGGATCAATCCCTATGGGTTCATAGAGTCACCTTATAGGAAAGTGCTAAAGAGCCTTCCTTTCGATTCAGACGACCTCAAGGGCCGTCTGGTCACCAAATCTGTGTTGGACAAAGACGGCAAAACCATCGTCGGCAAGGGCCGGGCCATCGGGGCTAACAAAATGAACGCCCTAAAACGACTGCCCAAAGGAACCATCATCGCGGTCCAGCCCTTCGTCGCCACCGGTGATGACGATGTCATCTATCTGTCGGCCGACCAAGAAGAGGACTTCTACGTCGCCCAAGCCAACGCGGAGCTAGACCACCTGAACCAGTTTGTGCAAGACCGCGTTGAACTCCGAGTCGGCGAGGAATACACCCAAGAGCCAGCGGACCTGATTGACTACATGGACGTTTCGCCCATGCAGATCATGAGTGTTTCCGCCGCGCTCATCCCGTTCTTGGAGCATGACGATGCCAACCGGGCCCTGATGGGGTCCAATATGCAACGTCAGGCCGTGCCTCTGTTGCGGCCCCAAGCGCCCGTGGTCGGCACCGGCATCGAGAGCCGCGTGGCCCGGGATAGCGGACAGTTGGTCCTATCACAGGCCAACGGAGTAGTAACGTCCGTTACCGGAAAAGAAATCATCGTGACCGATGGTGACGGCGACGAACATTCTCACCCCGTCATCAAGTTCTCACGAACCAACCAGGGGACGTGCTTCGACCAGCGCCCGATCGCAACCAAAGGCGACTTCGTGGAGGTCGGCACCGTGCTGGCAGACAGCTCCTCCACCGACCACGGCGAGTTGGCCTTGGGCCAGAACGTGCTCGTGGCCTTTATGTCCTGGGAAGGTTACAACTACGAAGATGCGATCATCGTCAGCGAGCGTCTATACCGCGACGATTACTTCACTTCCATACATATTGAAAAGCATGAGATGGAGGCCCGGGAGACCAAACTGGGCCCCGAAGAGATCACACGGGACATCCCCAATGTTGGGGAGACCAGCCTGCGTGACTTGGACGAGCTCGGCATCATCCGCGTCGGCGCGGACGTTGGCCCCGGAGACATTCTGGTGGGCAAGGTTACCCCCAAGGGTGAGACCGAACTGACCGCAGAGGAAAAGCTCCTACGCGCCATCTTCGGCGAAAAATCCAGGGACGTTAAGGACACGTCGCTGCGAGTGCCGCACGGCGAGCGTGGCAAAGTCATCGAAGTTAAGTACTTGACCCGGGAGAACAAAGACGACCTTTCACCGGGCGTAAATGAGGCCGTTAGAGTCTGGATCGCCCAAACACGGAAGATTTCCGTGGGAGACAAGATGGCCGGGCGCCACGGCAACAAGGGCGTAGTCGCCCGGATCCTACCCGAAGAAGACATGCCCTACATGGCGGACGGCACGCCGGTGGACATCATATTGAATCCCATCGGAGTACCTTCACGGATGAACCTGGGGCAGGTGCTGGAAACCCACCTGGGTTGGGCCGCACGCGGCCTGAATTTCAGGGCCAACACCCCGGTTTTCGACGGTGCAGGCGACCAAGCCATCGAAGATGCCTTGGCCCGCGTTTGGTTCACAGAGCAAGCAGGCGCCACCAGCATCGGCCCGGCCGACGGCTCACCTGAGGTCGATTACCCTCAGGTTTACCGCTGGCTGGAAGAGAAGGGCTACAACCCTCGCGAAATCTTCGACGAGACCCAATTTGGCGCTGCTCAAGAGGCTTGTCTTCAGATGTGGCTCACTGATGAAGCTGGAGTCGATACCAAGGAATTGACTCTGGACGACATGCGCAAAGCCGCCATCACCGTGCACCGGGAACAGCGCATCGCTCCGCCCACGTTCGGTAAATTCGAACTCAGTGACGGGCGGACCGGAGAGAACTTCGACCAATTGGTCACGGTGGGCCACATCTATATCTTGAAGCTCATCCACTTGGTGGAAGACAAGATTCACGCGCGCTCCACCGGCCCCTATTCCATGATCACCCAGCAGCCCCTGGGCGGAAAGGCCCAGTTCGGCGGACAGCGCTTCGGCGAAATGGAAGTTTGGGCGTTGGAAGCCTACAGCGCGGCATACAACCTGCAAGAAGTGCTGACGGTGAAGTCTGACGACGTCGCCGGACGCGTAAAAACCTATGAAGCGATAGTCAAAGGTGAACCCATTGGCCAACCGGGCGTGCCGGAATCGTTCAACGTTCTGCTCAAGGAACTCCAGAGCCTGGGGTTGGCAGTTGAGCTGTTGAATGAGGAGAAACTCCCGCCGCTCACCTCAGGCATACCGGACGAAACCGATCTATTCCAGGCGATGGAGACGATTTAATGGTCAGGATGGTAGACAGGGCGGAAACACCGGGGACTAACTTCAATGCGATCCGCATATCCATTGCTTCCCCTGAACAGATACTCAACTGGTCTCACGGCGAGGTAACCAAACCGGAGACCATCAATTACCGCACCCTGCGCCCGGAGAAAGACGGCCTCTTTTGCGAGCGGTTGTTCGGACCCACCAAGGACTGGGAGTGCTTCTGCGGCAAATACAAGCGCATCCGTTATCGCGGTGTGATCTGCGACCGCTGCGGAGTGGAAGTAACCCGCTCCAAAGTCCGGCGTGAGCGCATGGGTCATATCCGCTTGGCTGCTCCCGTGGCCCACATCTGGTTCAGCAAGACCACGCCAAGCCGGCTCGGTCTGCTTCTGGACCTGTCGCCCCGAAATCTGGAAAGAGTCCTCTACTTCGCCCAGCACATCATCGTGGCCGTGGACGAAGACGTGCGCCTGGAAGCCATTGAGTTGGAACAGGCCAAATTTGAACTGGAATTGAGGAAAGCCCGTAGGCAAGCTGAGGCCCGGACAGAGGCGCTTAAAGCCCAGTTGAACGGCAACGAAGCTGCGCCAGATGACCCAGAATCGGACGAAGCAAAAAGCGATGAGTCCGGCGAAGAAGAGCCGGTTTCGGAAAGGGTATCCGGAGAAGTTACCGCCGAAGCAACTGAAGAGATTTCGGAAATATCCGAAGACGATTCCGACGCCCCTGTTCTCCTTGAAGAGGAAGAAGGGGTAACGGATCCAGTTGCCATCCAGGCCGAGATCGACGCAGTAGAGGAGCAATTGGCCACGGAAGAAGGCCAATTGGAGGAGCAACTCAAGGCGGCCATCGACGAACTGGAAGACCTGCGTCCCCACAAGCTGATAGCCGAGACCCGTTACCGAGAACTGAAAGAGGCCTATGGCGATGTGTTCGAAGCGAACATGGGCGCCGAGGCGATCTTGGCCATCCTGAAAACCACTAACCTGGAGGCTCTCCGAGACCAATTGTTCAATGAGATGCACTCCACATCCGGCCAACGCCGGAAGAAGGCAATAAAGCGCCTGCGCGTGGTGGAGTCCTTCCGCAATAGCGGGAACCGTGTTGAGGACATGATTCTCTCGGTTCTGCCCGTGCTGCCTCCTGAGTTGCGACCTATGGTGCAGCTAGATGGCGGTCGGTTCGCTACAAGTGACCTGAATGACCTCTATCGCCGGGTGATCAACCGCAACAATCGGTTGAAGAGGCTCATGTCCTTGGGCGCGCCGGAGATCATCATCCGGAATGAAAAACGCATGTTGCAGGAGGCCGTGGACGCACTGATCGACAACGGTCGCCGAGGCCGTCCCATCCAGGGCAGCCACAACCACAAGCTTAAATCCCTGTCCGACCTGCTGCGCGGCAAACAAGGACGCTTCCGCCAGAACCTGTTAGGCAAACGTGTGGACTACAGCGGACGCTCGGTGATTGTGGTGGGCCCAGAGCTCAAGATGGACGAGTGCGGGTTGCCCAAACGGATGGCTCTGGAGCTGTTCAAGCCCTTTGTAATGCACCGCCTAGTAATCCTGGGCATCGCGCCCAACATTAAGAATGCCAAGCGCATGGTGGAGCGGGCCAGAGGAGAGGTCTGGGACATCCTTGAAGATGTCATCAAAGACCGTCCCGTTTTGATTAATCGCGCCCCCACGTTGCACCGGTTGGGCATTCAGGCCTTCATGCCTGTGCTCATTGAGGGCAACGCCATCCAAATTCACCCGTTGGTCTGTTCCGCTTTCAACGCGGACTTCGACGGTGACCAGATGGCTGTCCACGTGCCCCTATCGAGAATGGCGGTGCTAGAAGCTAAAGAGATCATGCTCAGCACTCGCAATATGCTGTCGCCTGCCTCCGGAGACCCGCTGGTTGCGCCCACGCTGGACATGGTGATGGGTTGCTACTACCTGACGGAGATCCGGGAAAGCAGCGCCGGCACCGGCAGCCGGTTCAACGACTTTGACGAGGCCAGTATCGCTCATGCCTCGGACCTGATTGACCTGCATGCTCCAATCCACGTACGGGAATTGCGCAATTACGACGGCGAATGGGTGGAGACCACTCTGGGCCGGATGATCTTCAACGAAATACTGCCGGCTAAGATCGGGTTTCAAAACACCCTCATGAACCGGGCAGCCCTAAAAGACCTGACCGCCGACCTCTACCGGACCCTCACTCACGAGGAGACTGCTGAGGTTTTGGATGGTGTAAAAGATCTGGGATTCCACTATGCCACCACGTCCGGCATAACCATTGCCATCAATGACATTCAAGTTTCCTCCAAGAAACAGCAGGTCTTGGACGAAACGACAGATATGGTGAACGGATTTGAAGACCAATTCCTCTCGGGACTAATCTCAGAGGAAGAGCGCTACAACAAAACCGTTGACGCTTGGACCCAGGCATCCGATAGGACCACGGAATTCGTGGAAGAAGAACTACCTAACTACGGCGGCATCGCCGTGATGGCTGTTTCGGGCGCAAAGGGTAATATCTCTCAGATCAAACAGATGGCTGGCATGCGCGGGCTGATGAGCAATCCTAAAGGGCGGATCATTGACCTACCCATCAAATCCAGTTTCCGTGAGGGCCTCACAGCCCTGGAGTACTTCATCTCCACCCATGGAGCCCGGAAAGGTTTGGCCGACACCGCCCTGAGGACCGCCGACAGCGGATACTTGACCCGCCGGTTGATCGATATTGCCCAGGAAGTAATCATCCTCGAGCAAGACTGCGACACGTTCGATTCCCATTGGATCACCCCCCGTCCGGAAGACGAAACCGGGAAGACTCTACCGGAGAGGATCAACGGGAGGCTGGCCGCCGTACCGGTAGCCCACCCGGAGACTGGCGAAATTCTGTTGGAACGCAACCAAGAGATCGACCTGGAGATTGGCCACACGCTGGTCGATGCTGGGATCAGAGAGGTCGCGGTGCGCTCACCCTTGACCTGCGAATGCCGCCGGGGCGTGTGTCAGTACTGCTACGGACGGCTACCCGCCACTGGTAAGACCGTGGAAATGGGGCAAGCCGTCGGCATCATCGCCGCTCAAAGCATCGGCGAGCCAGGCACCCAACTCACCATGCGTACATTCCACACCGGCGGCATAGCCGGTCTGGACATCACCAGTGGTCTGCCCAGAGTGGAAGAGCTGTTCGAAGCCCGCGTACCCAAAGGCGCGGCCATACTAGCCGACATCGACGGTTTGGTAGAGCTGGATGTGGATGAAGAAGGCCACCGTCTGCGATTGACCAGCCGGGAAGAGTTCCGCGAGGACTACGAGGCACCGGAGGGAGGACTGATCCTGGTGGACGAAGGCGAAACTGTGGAACCGGGTATGGTCCTGGCCACGGCAATGCCTGCGCTGAAGGGCAGGAAGTCCAAATCTGCCATCAAGAAGGCCGCTGAGGCAGCCATCGAAGCAGCCCAGTCCGGTGAAGGCGAACCCATCGAGCAAGTCGTCTCCAACATCGGAGGCCGAGTTGAGATTGACGGCGATGTAATTTCCATCGTCTGGGACGATTATGAGGCACGCGAACACCTGATCCTTGCCTCATCGTACATGCTGGTCAAGGACGGCGACACCGTGATGGCCGGCGACCCGCTGATTAGCGGACCGTTGAACCCTCACGATATCCTTCACATACGCGGCAAGGACGACTTGCAAAATTACCTGGTTGACCAGGTACAACAGGTCTACCAAAGCCAGGGTGTGGCGATCCACGACAAACACATCGAGATCATCCTCCGGCAGATGCTCCGCCGGGTACAGGTGGAATCCACCGGGGACTCCGACTTCATACCCGGCCAGATGGTCGACAAATTCCAGTTCCAAGACCAGAACGCCAAAGTGCTGGCCGAGGGCGGAGAGCCGACCACCGCCAAGCCCATCTTCCTCGGTATTACACGGGCATCTCTGCTGACCGACAGCTTCCTGTCTGCGGCTTCCTTCCAGGAAACCACCAGGGTGCTGACTCAAGCAGCGGTGAGCGGCGCGCAGGATTGGCTCCAGGGACTGAAGGAAAACGTCATTATCGGCAGGCTCATCCCCGCCCGGGTCGAGATTGCCGGCATGGCAGAGCTGCTGGAACCCCAGCCGGTGCTTGAGGTTGCCGCGGTGTCCTCAAGCGGATGGCTGGAAGCCACAGCCACGGATAATACCGAAGAAACATATAACGGCGCTTTCGAGCCGCAGTCTAGCGAGGACGGAGGCACCTCCGACCCCACTCCTTCCACTGCAAGTGAAGAATCCGACACCGAGTCGGATTAGAGCCTCCCAGAAATGGCGCTCAATGAGAACGACGATGACGACGAAGAGGTCGAACCAACTGACTTGGACCTGATCGGGTCGGAAGAACCCAGCGCCAACGGTGCATGTCCGGCCAATGGAGAAGAAGATGCGGAGGGGAGCTACGACTCAGACGACACCACAGATGGTGAGGGAGACGAATAGACCAGAATCTGTTCAAGGGACTAGGGATTTACTGGATAAGAGTTCGCTTGATTTATCCGTAGATTTGGCCCCTAATAACCCCCATCATCTGCGGTTGGCCAACCCGGTGATGATTGCCTCCGGGACATTCGGCTACGACGGTTACGGTAGGGGCATTACCGACGATATGGACCTGAGCCAACTGGGCGCAGTCGTCCCTAAGACGTTCACCAGCCTGCCTCGCGAGGGCAACCCAGAACCTCAATGGTTTCCCAAGTCCTACCGGGAAGCCTGGGACGCCGGCGACCTGCTGTTCCTGAATGCCATCGGTCTCACAAATCCCGGTATCGAAACAGCGATTCGGGAGGTCACCCCTACCTGGGGCCAGTGGAACGCCACCTGTATCCTCAGTTTCGCCTCGGATTCCGTTGACCAGTTCGGCGAGATGGCGGCCATGGCCGCCCAAGGCACCGGATACCGGGCGATCGAACTTAACCTAAGTTGCCCCAACGTGGAAGATGGGTCTCTCTTCGGCCACAGTGCCCAGCTTACTGCCCAAGCAATAGCCTCGGTCAGGGCCAATACGGACCTACCCATTCTGGCCAAACTGGCGCCAAACGTGCCTGACATCACCGCGATCGCCCGCGCTGCCGTTGACGGCGGGGCCGACGCCATTACCATCTGCAATACAATGCCGGCCATGCGCATAGACACCCAGACCCGCAAACCGGTGCTGGGCAACGTCACTGGGGGCCTCTCCGGTCCAGGCCTGCGCCCAATCTCAATGGCCATGGTTTACCAGGTCTCCCGCGCGGTGGACGTGCCTATCATCGGTGTCGGCGGCATCTTCTCCGGCGAACATGCGGCAGAATACATCCTGGCCGGCGCGTCAGCCGTACAGATAGGCAGCGCCAACCTGGTTGGATTGTCAGCGCCGTGGCGGATCTTGACAGAACTTCAAGACTGGATGGTTGAGTCCGGAGTCACTGACCTTCGCAGTTTAACCTAACGGCCTGCCAGCCGACGCTCTCTTACCCGCTCAAAATAGGCGTGCATCCCCAGATAACATTGGATACGATATAATTGGTATTGAGTCGCCAGAGGCGAAATCAACGGGCATCGCGTTTATGGCGCTAATCTAAGAGGTTTGAATATCCATGGTTTCCGTTCTCCAAAAAGTGCTTGGCGACCCCAATGACAAAGCGCTGAAAAAGCTTGCTCCGTTCGTCGAAGAGATCAATGAGCTAGAGCCGGAATTCCAAAGATTAACCGGCGACGAACTCATGGGCATGACCGATGAGTTCCGGTCGCGCCTGGCCGAAGGGGAAAGCCTGGGCGACATCTTGGCCGAGGCCTTCGCCACTGTGAGGGAAGCCGCCCGGCGCACCCTGAGACAACGCCATTACGACGTACAGCTCATCGGCGGCTTGGCCCTCCATATGGGCCAGATCGCCGAGATGAAGACCGGCGAGGGCAAGACACTGGTCGCCACGCTGGCCGTCTATGTGAATGCCCTGGAGGGCAAAGGCGTCCACGTAGTCACAGTTAACGACTACCTGGCCCGCCGCGACCCAGTCTGGATGGGCCAGATATATCATTCCCTAGGCCTGACCATCGGCTGCCTGCAACACGACGTTAGTTATGTGTACGACCCCGAGGTTACCGACGCACCCGCGGGCATGGAATCTCTCCGGGCCGTGACTCGGGCGGACGCCTACCAGGCTGACATCACCTACGGCACCAACAATGAATTCGGTTTCGACTACCTACGGGACAATATGGCGCTGGAAGCAGCCAACCGAGTACAGCGTGACCTGAACTACGCCATTGTTGACGAGGTCGATAACATCCTCATTGACGAAGCCCGGACACCGTTGATTATCAGCGGACCGGCAGACGAGCCGGTGCAGCTCTACCAAAGCTTTGCCAAGCTGGTGACCCGGCTGGAAGACGAAACCGACTTCACCATTGACGAGCGCACCCAGGCCATCTCCCTGACCGTAGACGGCATCTCGAAGATGGAGCAATGGACCAATACCGACAACCTCTACGACCCGGAAAACTACCACCAGGTCCACTACATGGAGAATGCGCTCAGTGCGGAGATCTCCAAGATACGCGACAAAGATTACGTGATACAGAACGGCGAAGTGATTATCGTCGACGACTTCACCGGTCGTCTTCAGCCTGGCCGCCGGTGGTCAGACGGCCTTCATCAAGCAGTCGAGGCCAAAGAGGGCGTCAAGATACAGCGCGAGAGCATCACCTACGCTACCATCACGCTACAGAACTACTTCCGCCTGTACCAGAAGCTGGCCGGCATGACCGGTACCGCGCTAACTGAGTCAGACGAGTTCTACAAGATCTACGGGCTCGAGGTGGTTGCCATACCCACAAACGTACCTATGGGCCGCGAAGACAACTCTGACCTGGTATTCCAGACCGAAGACGGCAAATGGAACGTGATCACGGATGACATCGCCTCACTGCATGAAAGTCACCAACCTGTGCTGATTGGCACTACCTCCGTGGAAGACTCCGAATTCCTGAGTGAACGGCTAAAGAAGCGGGGCGTGCCTCACCAGGTGTTGAACGCCAAGAACCACGAGCACGAAGCCACCATCGTCGCCCAGGCGGGCAAACTGGACGCCGTAACCGTGTCCACTAACATGGCTGGCCGCGGCACCGACATCGTTCTGGGTGGCAGCGACACCGACCGCGCCGACTGGAAGGAAGAGCATGACAAGGTGATCGAGTTGGGTGGACTTTACGTCATCGGCGCCGAGCATCACGACGCACGCCGCATCGACAACCAGCTACGAGGCCGCGCCGGACGCCAAGGGGACCCTGGATGTTCCCAGTTCTATGTCTCCCTGGAAGATGAACTGATGCAGCGGTTCGGCGGTGACCGCATCAAAACGGTTATGGGTTGGGCCGGCCTGGACGAAGAAACCCCGGTGGAGAACAAGATCATCACCAAGTCCATCGGCGGCGCCCAGGTCAAGGTCGAAGGCTACCACTTTGACATGCGGAAGCACCTTCTCGACTACGACGATGTACTTAACAAGCAGCGGGAAGTCATCTACGAGGACCGCTTCGAAGCCCTGAGCGGCGAGTCTCTGAAGCTGAAATTCATCGAGATGCTGCGGCGTGAGTTCGCGGAGGCTGCCAATCACCATCTGCCCGGAAAACACATTGACGACTGGAATCCCACCGGCCTGATCGATGAGATACGCGCCATCTGCCCCCTGCCACCGGAACTGGCCTCAGAAGAACAGATTTACGAGTGGAGCCGGGAGCAGATATTAGAGATTCTGAATGACTTCGCCGAGACAGTCTACGAAGCCCGGGAACAGGACGTAGGCGAAGAATCGGCCCGGACCATTGAACGGTTACTGCTGCTAAAGGCCATCGACACCCATTGGGTGCAACACCTGACGGCCATGGAGAACCTGCGGACCGGGGTTGGCCTGCAGGCCTACGGCCAGCGTGACCCGCTGGTGGTGTACCGGTCTGAAGGCAATAAGATGTTCGGTAATTTGCAGGTGGCAATCGAAACCGAGGTTGTACACACTGTTTTCCATGCCACATTGAACCAGCAGCCCGCCCAGGGGATCAGCCGCCGCCCAGGCGGCGCGGCAACACCGAAAGAAAGCCCGATGAAGGCCATTAACGACGCCCACCGCAACTCCTCCCCTGTAGCCACCGGAGGGAAGGTGGGGCGTAACGCTACCTGCCCCTGCGGCAGCGGCAAGAAGTACAAACGCTGCCACGGAGCATCCGCTTAGGGTTTTTCCGGCCGGTCCACCCTCATCGCTCGTCCCGCCTTAAACGTTCCGTCATCTATAGTTCCCCAGAGGTGTTGCTTCCGCAGGTTTGCCAGGGCCGACTCTATCCTTTTGACATCCCCGCTGTGATCGGGCCGGGGGCCTTGATTCG
>FAXA01000119.1_pt1 | contig 16426 bp, 15 predicted proteins | sample 734441 | NCBI WGS metagenome assembly FAXA01 (sample SAMEA3597868, study PRJEB11362) | hydrothermal vent metagenome | biome: marine hydrothermal vent biome; feature: marine hydrothermal vent; material: ocean water | place: Atlantic Ocean | collected 2010-09-19/2010-10-04
GTGTATCAGTGGTTAAACGTACCTATCAACCCAAGAAACGGCGCAGAATGCGCGTTCACGGATTCCGTCACCGGTCCAGCACTTCAGACGGCCGGGCGATTCTCAAGAGACGGCGATTCAAAGGCCGCCACCAATTAACTGTCTGAAATTTGCGCCTGGTATTAGCCAGGCGCTCTTTCGGTAACTCACCTAGTAGCCATCTTAGTATTTCGGTCCGGTAATGCAGCGCAGGCAACGGCTCACTGGCAGCAAACGGTTCTCCCAGATCCATGCCGAGGGCAGCAGCGCCGCTAACCGGTTGTTGGTAATCAGATACCTTGCCAATGACTTAGACTGCAGCCGGTTCGGGTTCTTGGCGAGCAAGCGAATCGGTAACGCGGCCGTTAGAAACAAAGTAAAACGGCGGTTGCGAGAGGCGGTCCGGCTGAACCCCGTAAAGGCAGGATGGGACGCATTGTTCATCGTGCGGCGTGGGGCAGGGATGGCCAAGTACCAAGAACTGAAGGACGCAACGGATAATCTTTTACGGCGCGCCAATCTGGTGGAAGAGATTCCACAGCCCACCGGTCCAGGGCCTTCTGTGGACCAACCGGACGATTAAATTACCGATGAGATTACCTACCAACGGAATTACATAACAAATGAAGTATGCCATGCTTTCCCTGATCTGGGTCTACCAAAAGACCCTTTCACCTTTGCTACCGACATCATGCCGGTATTCCCCCTCCTGCTCCAATTACTCCCACGAAGCGGTGGAGAAATACGGCGTCATCAAAGGGGTCTGGCTTGGCGTCAAACGATTGGGTCGGTGCCGTCCCATGGGCGGCCAAGGATATGACCCCGTACCGTGAGAACTATTACCTGCCTGTTGGTGCCTATCATCCCCATCCATAAGTCCATAAACAACAGCCCAGTCGCCCAAGGGCCCAGCGCTGTTCCCTCCAATAAATTGCCGTCGCGGCGGATGCTGTTCCTGTTCGCCTTAATCATGTTGCCCGTTCTCCTCGCATGTACCCAGAATATAGGTGACCAAAGCGACGGTTGGAACCCTCCGGTCAGTGATGACAGTGTGGTCTACATCGGCACGAAAGACGGTGAGATACAGGCAGTCTTCGACGACGGTTCAGGGAATATCCAGGAAAAGTGGATTTTCCCGCCGGCCCAAGGCCAAGAGGTCCTATTCGGTGTTTACAACACTCCTTTGGTCGTTGATGGTTTGGTATACGTGAGCGCCATAGATGGATTTCTATATGCTCTGGACAAAGAGTCCGGCCGGTTGACCGGCGACGGTTGGAAACGGCCCGAAAACCCCTTCATTGAGCCCGAACCGTTGGTGGCCGGCCCGGCCTATGACCCAACTCACGACATCATCTTGGCACCGTCTGAGGATGGGTCTCTATACGCCTACACCGCTAAGGACGGGAACGAATTCTGGAAACCATTCCGCACTGGCGCCGCCATCTGGTCGACTCCTGCCGTAGCCAGAGGTGTCGCATACTTCGGCTCGCATGACCACAAGGTGTACGCAGTAACCCTGGATGACGGCGACGAACTCTGGAGCTACGAAACCAAGGGTGTAGTGGCTGGAAAACCCTTGGTGGTCGCAGGAAAGGTCATCGCCGGGTCATTCGACAAATCTCTGTACGCATTGTCCGCAGATGAAGGGGTCATAGAGTGGACGATTTTAGGCGAGAACTGGTTCTGGGCCGGCGCCGTAACGGACGGAAACACGATATTTGCCCCCAACATGGATGGCAACATCTACGCCATAGACCTGAACGGCAACCTGCTCTGGAAGCACGATGTGGGTTCTCCTATAGTTTCATCGCCGGTTCTGGTGCCAGAGGGCCTGGTGGTGGCGGGTAGAGACGGAAATCTACTGCTGCTGGACACCCGGAGTGAAAACCTGGGCCTGCAGCGGGTGTTGTTCAATCAGAAGATCGGAGATTCAGAGATCAAAGCTCCCCTGTTCGCCGTGGGCGACTCGGTCTTCGTGGGTTCTCAGGACCAAACAGTCAGGCGGATCGAATTCAGAAACGGGCAACGTAACGTCTGGTGCTTGCACACCCGGCCGGATGAGCGATGCGTCAACTAACACAGAAACTCAACCGCTCTAAATCGGCAGCGAGGTAGGACTCTTTGGAGGCCATTTCATTCCTCTGGACCGAACTGATAATTCGGCCCATGCTCAACGGACTGGTGGTGTTGTACACCATCTTCTTCAGCCAGATGGGGCTGGCGATCATATCGCTAACCGCCCTGATCCGGCTGGCCACGATGCCTTTGACGCTGAAGCAGTTGAGTCAGATGCGGGCCATGAGCGCCTTGCAGCCAAAGCTGAAGGAGATTCAAGACCGTTACTCCAGAGATAAGTCCCGAATCTCTCAGGAGACCATGCGCCTGTACCGGGAGGCCGGAGTAAGCCCCTTCGGTTGCTTGGGCCCAATGATCGTCCAGATGCCAATTCTCATCGGCCTGTTCCGTGTACTGATTCAAACCGTGTTCTCGCGCCCCGACGACCTGGTGGGGCTTTCGGAGAAGTTATACACCTGGATACCGGTGGCGCCTATATATTCAGCGGCGCCGCTGGACTCCAACTTCCTCTGGCTGGACCTAGCGAAACCCGACCCCACCAACGTAATCATGCCGGTGCTGGTCTTCGCGACCACTTGGGTCCAGCAGAAGATGACCATGCAACCGTCAACCGATCCGAGGCAATCCGGCAATCAAGCCATGATGCTTTGGCTGATGCCTCTGATGATTGCATTCTTCTCGTTCACGCTACCCAGTGGACTCGCCTTGTATTGGGTAACGTCCAACGTGATAGGTATCGCTATTCAATATTTTGTAACTGGTGGCTGGGGACCATTGTTCCCTTTGTTCCCAAAGGCTGCGCCGGCAGCAACGCCGGCGGCGCAATCCCGATCATCTCAAAATGATTCAGAAGAGGAGACCGGACAAGATGGAAGAAGCGACAGAGATAATAATGAGCGCACGAACCGTCGACGAAGCAATCGAGCTGGGACTGAAAGAGCTCGACGCAGACCGCGACGAGGCCGAGGTAGAAATACTAAGTAGGGGCAAGGCTGGTTTCCTGGGAATTGGCGCTGAAGTCGCTCGGGTCCGGGTTACCAGAATCTCCGCAGGTCGCAACGCCGCAGGAATGCCCACCACCGGAGAAGGGGAGACAACCGCCGCCGGAGTGGCGACCGCCGCCGTTGGGCGGATTTTAGAGGCCGCTGGCGTCAACGTCACCCGGACTTTGCGGGCCGCCAACGACCCGGAGTCCGGTGGGCCCATCATCGACCTCGCCGGAGAGGACTCGGGATTGTTGATCGGACGGCGGGGGCAGACCCTGCAGGCCCTTCAATTCCTGGTCAACCTCATAGTCAGGAAGCAATTTGAAGGCGTCCGGGTAGTGTTGGACGTAGAGAACTACCGCCAGCGGCGCGAGTTCCAACTACGCGACATGGCCATTAAGGTTGCCGCCAGAGTGACTCAGACCAACCGAAGCATCACTCTTGAGCCCATGCCTCCGGCTGACCGGCGCATCATCCACACCAGCCTCACGGACAACCCTGATGTGTCCACCGAAAGCACCGGAGAGGGCGAGGGTCGCAAAGTAACCATCATGCCAAAGCGGGACTAAAAGACCGGAATCTTGGTCCCACCGCGCCTAGTGGCCTGGTACCAAGGAACCTGTTTTCGATAAAGGATCCACGGCAATATTGATAATGAGGCCGCCTACCGTAGCCTTGGTGTAAAATTAACTAAGTGGTTGTCGCCGAATGGGTTTAATAGAAAGCCATTTTAATTGCCTCCTTTGTTGTTGACCGCTGCGAAATGGATTACATAAAATAACGTCGTGAATAGCGATTTGGGCTTCACCTTCCGAGCGCCATTTGATCACCCCAACGAAGAATGCGGGGTGATAGGGGTATTTACCCCGGAAGGGGATGCAAGCAGATTGGCTTTCTTCGGGCTATTCGCCCTCCAACACCGCGGCCAGGAAAGCGCCGGCATCGCCGCCGCCAATGGCGAGAACGTTGTGGTCCATGCTGACATGGGCCTGGTCACTCAGATCTTCAGAGAACCGGATTTCTACCCCCTCGTTGGCGACATGGCCATCGGTCACACCAGATACTCCACCAGCGGCAGCAGCGAACTCTGCAATGCCCAACCTCTTTTGGTGGATGGCCAACACGGTCAACTGGCCGTGGCCAACAACGGCAATATAATCAACGCTCTCCAACTGAGGGACCAGCTTCAGGACGAGTGGAACTGCACTTTCACCTCCACGACCGACACAGAGGTCATCGCCCAGTTGCTGGCCCACGCCACCGGCGCCAATTGGGAGGACCGAGTCTTCCAGTGCATGCGCCAGTTGGAAGGGGCTTATTCGATCGTGGTCCAGACGAAAGACACCATGATCGCCGCCCGCGACCCATTGGGAATTCGCCCGCTTTGTCTGGGCAAGCTCAACGGCGGCTGGGTAGTCGCATCCGAGTCCTGCGCGTTGGATCATATCGGGGCCGAGTACATCAGAGAACTGGATTCGGGCGAGGTCATCATCGTCGATGGCAACGGCCTGCATTCGGCCACCTGGTCTGGTGGCACCGGACGCCAGGCTCTCTGCGTGTTTGAACTGATCTACTTTGCCCGGCCCGACAGCTTGATGGCCGGACAGCTGGTCCACTCCGCCCGTCAAGAACTGGGCGCCCAATTGGCCCGCGAACACCCGGTGGATGCCGATCTCGTGATTGGAATACCCGACTCGTCCACCGCCGCCGCTGTTGGTTATGCCCAAGAATCGGGCATCCCCTTCAGCGAAGGGCTGGTGAAGAACCGTTATGTAGGCCGGACGTTCATCGAGCCGGAACAGCGCCTTCGGGACTTAGGAGTGCGCCAGAAATTCAACACCCTGGTGGATGTTATCCAAGGCAAGCGGCTGGTCGTGGTGGACGATAGCATCGTCCGCGGCACCACAACACCACACGTTGTCAACCTCCTCAGGAAAGGAGGCGCCAAAGAGGTCCACATGCGGGTATGCGCACCCCCAATCAAGCACCCGTGTTTCATGGGCGTGGACATGGCATCCCGCGAAGAACTGTTGGCCGCCAACAACACCCTGGAAGATATTCGCACCATCGTCGGCGCGGACACCTTGGGCTACCTCAGCGTGGAAGGTTTATTAGAGGTGGTTGGTGGGACCAAAGGCGGGTTCTGCGACGCCTGTTTCACCGGCAACTACCCCGTGCCCGTACAGTTGGAGCTGTCCAAGCTCGCATTGGTACAACCTGGACCAGCGGCCGATTAATTCCAGCCTCATCCAGACCTGCCGCCCGGCCGTGACCAGCATCCATTTTTAGAGTCTGATTCCTCCTAATCGGAACACCATTTTGCCCTTGCCATCAGGCCGCCCTTGAATTAACCTTTTACAGCGGAAATCAAGCAGGCCTGCCGCCGGGCGGAAGGGAACGGGAGGAGCCTCAAATTGGCAAGTGACTCATACCGGGAATCGGGCGTTGACCTGGACCGGATGGACGGGCTGAAAGAGCGGATAAAGGGGTTCGCCGCCAGCACCCACGGCCCAGAGGTACTGGACAGTTCCGGAAGCTTTGCCGGTCTCTACCAACTCTCTGGCTACCGGGAACCGGTCTTGGTCGCCAGCACCGACGGCGTGGGCACCAAGATCAAAATTGCGGCCCAATTGGGACACTTTGAGTCAGTGGGCCAAGACCTAGTCACTCTAAACGTCAACGATATCATCACTAGGGGCGCCAAACCCCTCTTTTTCCTGGACTACATCGCCTTCAGCAAACTGGACACCCAACGCCTGGATGACCTCATGCGGGGCATCGCCTGGGGTTGCCGCGAGGTAGGGTGCGCGTTGATCAGCGGCGAGACCGCTCAAATGCCCCAGGTCTACTCCGGAGATGAGATGGACCTGGCTGGGTTCGTGGTTGGCGCAGTGGAACGGGACCAACTCCTAGAGTCGAAAAACATCGAAGCCGGGAATGTTCTAGTGGGTGTGCCATCCAGCGGGCTCCACACCAATGGGTTCTCTCTTGTCCGCCAGGTGTTCAATACCGATGGCGAACCCAATGTGTTGTACCGTCATTTTGATCAACTGAACCACCAGTTGGGCGAGGAACTCTTGGTGCCGCACCGCAGCTATTATCCAATGCTGGCGCCGGTTTTTGGACTGATCAACGGTCTCGCCCACATCACCGGCGGCGGTCTACCTGGCAAGTTACCGGCGATACTGCCCGACGGCCTTGCGGCGGAGATCAACAGCGGTTCATGGCCGGTGCTGCCCATATTTAAAATCATCCAGAAAGAGGGCGGTATCAGCGACGATGAAATGCACCGGGTGTTTAACATGGGCCTGGGGATGGTGGCGGTCTGTCCCGAAGACAATGTCGCCAATGTCCTTGAACACTTGCCCGACGCGATGGTCATCGGCAAGATGGTTCCGCAAGGCAACGGCGAACAGGTAGTCTTCAGGGGATAAGCGCCCTCTAATTAATCACGAACGAATCAAAAGAGTACGACGGAGAGGAAGTTGAAAGCACTACTCAGCGTCTATGACAAGACTGGAATCGTGGAATTCTCCCAGAAGGTTTCTGCTGCCGGTTACGAACTGATCAGCACCGGCGGCACCCACCGCACGTTATCTGAGGAAGGCGGCATCAACGTTAGCCAGGTGGCCGATGTCACCGGGTCGCCCGAGATCCTGGACGGCCGGGTCAAGACCCTCCATCCGACCATCTACGCCGGACTGCTGGCCAGGCGCGATTCTCCGGACCACATGGGAGAACTGAAGGATCTGAACATCGACACCATCGACCTCGTGGTGGTTAATCTTTACCCATTCGTGGAGACCATCAGCAAGGCGGACGTAACCCTGGCCGACGCCTTGGAGAACATCGACATCGGCGGGCCGACGATGCTGCGAGCCGCTTCCAAGAATTTCCCTTCCGTGGCCGTGGTCGTTGACCCGGCTGACTATGGCTGGGTAGGAGAGAAACTGGCCAACGGTGGACTAACAGTCGAAGACCGCCGAGGGCTAGCAGGCAAGGCCTTCCATCATGTATCCACCTACGATTCCGCTGTAACTGGCTATCTGCTTGGCAACGACAGCGGGGGCGAGGAGTTACCCGAATCTCTGACCATCTCTCTGACAAAGATCTCCGGCTTGAGGTACGGCGAGAACCCGCATCAGAGCGGGGCGCTCTACTCTGAGTCCAGCGCCCCGGTCGGGATGGCCGGTGCCCGTCAGTTGCACGGCAGGGAGCTCTCATATAACAACCTGATGGACGCTGACGCCGCCTGGCGGACCGCCTCAGACTTCCGAGACGCCACCGTTTCCGTAGTGAAGCACGCCAACTCTTGCGGTCTGGCTAGCAGGGACGATATCGCCGAGGCCTACTTGAAGGCTTACGAGGGCGATACCGTGAGCGCTTTTGGCGGCATCGTGGCTTTTAACCGCACCGTCACCGCCGCTGCAGCTGAGGCCATGGAGCCGGTGTTCTACGAAGTGGTCATCGCCCCGGACTACGAACCGGCGGCGCTGGAGATACTGCAGAAAAAGCGGAACCTAAGAATCTTGGCTATCGACAAGCAACCTGAAACACCTGCCTACGATCTCCGACCAATCACCGGCGGCATCTTGGTACAGACCTCCGACGCCATCGCCGAAGACCCGACGAGCTGGACCGTCGCCACTCAGCGACAACCAACCAAGAATGAGCTGAAAGACTTGGCCTTCGCCTGGAAGGCTGCCAAACACATCAAGTCCAATGCAATCGTGTTCGCAAAGGACCTAACACTCGTGGGCATGGGGGCCGGCCAACCAAACCGGGTCGTCAGCGTTCATCTCTCACAGCGAGCCTCAGGAGGTAACGCCAAGGGCTCAGTGCTGGCGTCGGACGCTTTCTTTCCCTTCGCCGACAACATCGAACTGGCCGCCGAAGCCGGAATCACCGCCATCGTGCAGCCGGGCGGGTCGATACGCGACGATGAGGTCATCGCTGCCGCCGACAAGGCTGGGTTGGCTATGGTGTTCACCGGCGTCCGCCACTTCAGGCATTAGAGGAGTAGGCGCGGCTGGCAAGGAAAAAGAGGATTGGGCGCTACTGTTGACATAACCATTCCCGTTTTCAACGAGGAAGAGGTCCTGCCACGCACGATTGCTGCCTTGACCGAATTCTTAGAGCACAATCTGTCGTCTAACCCATGGCAGGTAACCATCGCCGACAACGCATCCACCGACAGCACCCAGGCAGTCTCTGAAATGCTCTGCCGCAAGCATCCCGGCGTCGACTATCTCCGCATCCCTCAAAAAGGCCGGGGCCGGGCTTTGCGCACCGCTTGGCTGGACAGTCAGGCCGACATCGTCAGCTATATGGACGCCGACCTATCCACCGACCTATCTCACTTCCCTCAGCTTATTTCGGCCATAGAGGCCGGGAGCCACATCGCCGTGGGAAGCCGGCTGAGCAAGGAGTCACAGGTCAGGCGCGGTTTCAAGCGGGAGTTGATCTCCAGGGGCTACAACCTGCTGATCAACGCCATGTTCTTAACGGGCCTGCCCGACGCCCAGTGCGGCTTTAAGGCTCTCACTCGTGCCACGGCCGAGGCCATCGTGCCCAGCATCGAGAACAACAATTGGTTTTTCGACACCGAGTTGCTGCTCATCGCCGCCAAACGCGGGTTCAACATCGCCTCGGTGCCAGTGAAATGGATCGACGACCCGGCCAGCACGGTCAACGTAATCAACACCGCCAAAGAGGATTTTAAGGGCCTGCTGCGGCTTCGATTCGGCGGCGTTCCACACGTCCGGAGGCCGGCCTCTCTTTCCCGCGACCTGTAACCATCGAAGATCCTTATCTTATGGGATCAATTTCCTTTCTAGGAGAATTCCAATGGAACTGGGTCTAAAGGGTAAACACGTCATCGTCACCGGTGGCGGTACCAACATCGGCCGCGCCATCGTCCACGCCTTCGCGGCTGAAGGTTCACGGATATCCATCGCCGAGTTAGTGCCCAGCCAGGGCGAGATCGTCGCCGGAGAGGTGACGGCCATGGATACGGGCGCCCTGGTGAATGTCGTCCCCACGGACGTCACCGACCCGGAGAAAGTGGCCACCATGATCGAGGCAGCTATCGCCAAGTTTGGACCAGTGGACGTTCTGGTGAACAACGTGGGCTGGACCGTCGACCGTCTGTTCATGGAAAAGCCAAGGAGCGAATGGGAACGGGAGGTCCAGGTGAACCTCTGGGGAGCCATCAACTGCATCCACGCGGTGCTGCCGGGGATGATCGAGAAAGAGGCCGGGGCTATCGTTTGCATCAGCTCCGACGCTGGACGGATGGGCGAATACCGGGAGGCGGTCTATTCCGCCTGCAAGGCCGGGGTGATCGCCCTGAGCAAGTCGGTGGCCAGGGAGACCGGGCGCTACGGATTACGCCTAAACGTGGTGTGCCCCGGGCTGGTAGTTCCTCCAGAAGACGAGTCCATCAGCGAAGAGAGCATGTGGACCGAGATGCGAGGCATCTTCACAGAGGATGTTCGAGAGAAGGTGGAGAGAAACTATCTATTCCGTCGCATGGGTACGGCGCAGGAAGTAGCTAACGCAGTAGTTTTCTTAGCCTCTGACGCGGCAAGTTTCATCACTGGGCAGACACTGAGCGTCAGCGGTGGATATACGATGATGTAAGCCCGGCGTGGAACTGCGATAATACGCACTCCCTCGGCACACCGTTTGTTCAGGGGCCCTGAAGGCAAAGAATAATGGAGGAGGTTTGGGCTTGTTATCCCAAACCTCCTCTATATTAGATCAGGAGAGAGCTCTGATTTCTTAAAGAGCCGCTACTTGCTCTCGCAAAGATTCCAACTCATCGATCAATTGTGCCTTAGTCTTTCGTTGATCATTCGCGGTGGGTTGGGAACCTTTGTTCTCGGCCACCAATTCGAATGCTCGTCGTTCGATCTCAGGCATCATAGACTGGAGTAAGTTTTCATCTACGTCATTAGCCACTGTCGGGTAACCAGCCCGATCAATCATTTTCCTAATGTTACCGGCTTTGAACTGGTCAATAGTCCACCTCAACGTCTCGCCGGAGGTAGTAGTGTCCCAATATATTCGTATGTCTTGATTCCTAGGGCCGTAGTGATAATGTGGCCCGCTATCAAAGCAATCAAACGCCAGTAATTCCACGTTCTGCCCAGCGATGTCCGTTAACACGTGAATCGCTAAGCCTTCACTATTTATCTGCGGTAGTAAGCGGTATTCAAGGCCGATACGGATATTACCAACAGCAAATACATCGCTGTCTAGCATTCGCTCGAATTTGTGAGTGACTGTCCGGCGCTCATTGGAAATCAAGTGTCGGCCCTTAGATTCGACTTCTGCTAGAACCGATGCTGACACAGGATAAGTCTTGATCTTGGCGGCTAGTTCGTCGTAACCAGACCGCTCGACCATAGTGGAAAGATTGTTCCTGAGGTTATCCATTGTCCAACCAAACGGAGTTCCACATGTAGTTTTGTCCAAGAACAGACGGATATTGTGGTTCTCGGGACCGTAATGATAGTGTGGAGCCTGGTCGAAGCAGTCGAACCTTAAGATCTCTGTATCATCACCGTCGATCTTAGAATATACCTGTAAACATAGACCCTGATCATCCATTATCTCTTGCCGGTAGCTCATCGCGAACTCTACTGAGCCGCCGTCTATCGTCGTACTCCCTTTCTCCATGATATCCCTCCTATTCTTGCCTTTTGCCAAAAAGCACATTTTGATTTTGCAGTGTGCCCGGCGGAAGTTCCAAGAATTATATCATGTGTACAGTACTCCGCAAATGGCCTCAGTTTTGTCCGGCGGCGTGCGCTGGGTTTATACTCCCCTGACGCTACGTGCCCTCACCCGCCGAATTATCTATTTACAAAATCCACAACAACCCCTCACCAACGTTGGAGGCATTAGATTTGGAAATCGGACTTTCGATACCCCGGATACCCGACGTGCCGGGCTTGAGGCTATTCGTTGAGACGGCAGAAGCGTTGGGCTTTGAGTCGGTCTTGGCCGGCGACCATATCGTCCTGCCAACCGAAGGCACCAACCAGTATCCCTACACTAGCGACGGGTCGTTCTCCCGGCCGTCAGACGAACCGTTCCTGGAGACTATGACGTTGCTGGGGTTCCTCGCGGCCTGCACCAGCCGGATCAAGCTGGGCAGCACGGTAATCATCCTGCCATACCGCAACCCGGTGGTCCAGGCCAAGATGTTCGCGTCGCTGGATGTTTTGACCGGCGGCCGCATCATTTGCGGCGTGGGAGTGGGCTGGCTGGAGAAAGAGTTCCAGATCTTGGGATTGGACTACCACCAACGCGGCGCGATGACCGACGAGTTCTTGAGGATCATGCAGGCGCTCTGGAGCCAGCCTAACCCGGAGTTCCACGGCAAGTACTACAGCATCGACGGAATCCAATTCGAGCCCAAGCCGGTCCAACAGCCGGGGATCCCTGTCTGGGTTGGGGGCCACACCAAAGCGGCCCTGCGCAGAACCGCCAGATACGGCAGTTGCTGGCACACCACACGACAGACACCGGAATTCGTGGCCGAAAACCTCCCCTACCTTCGGGAGCGCGTCGAGGAAGAGGGGCGCGCCCAATCTGAGGTCACTGTCTCGCTGAAGCGCAGTCTCCATTTCACCGACATAGGTCTGGGTGAAGGTGGTTACGTGAGAAGTGGCGGCTCTCTGGTGGCCGCCACCCAAGAGGTTATCGACGACCTGGGGGCTTGTCAGGAGATCGGGATTGACCAACTGACCTACGACTTCAGGGTGGAGAGCCTGTCTGACTGCATCAAGGTGATGGAGCACCTGGCTGACAAGGTTTTGCCGGTGGCCCGGAGGTTAGGGTAGGGTGGTTCCGCTACTGATATGGACCTCTAGAAGGGCGCCCCCACCCTAATTCTCCCCCGCAGGCGGGGGAGGAGACACTGATTGAAATCTGAATCAGGGAGTGGCGGCGGCTGCTAGAGCGGTGCCTGATTCCTGCAGAGATTCGGCATCCGCAACAGTGGTTAAACTGGCCAATTTGCCGTCCCTGACGACCACCTCATAGTCGCCGCTAAGGACGTCAACACCGATCGCCATAAAGTTGTCGCCGGTGAGAGTGAACTTACCCGTAGCGTTTTCGGCGTCGTAGATATCGTCCGACGAGGCTATCTTAGTGGTGTCTTCCACCTCGCCAGCGAGTCTCATCATAAACGCCGACTTTCCGGAAACCGTCAACATCTTGGCCCCAACGGGAACTTCCTATGGGGAGAGTAGACCCGCCGGACTAAGGAAACCCAATCAGCGGCTCTACAGCCCGCTGTCCTTGAAAGATTTGGCGCGTTTCACCAGTTCCTCGTTGGTGTGGCCCATCTGCGCGATCTGTTTATCGGTTACCTCGCGTTTCACCTGGCCTGGCGCTCCGGTCATGAAGGAGCGGGCCGGCACCTGGGTCCCGCCCAGCACCACGGTGTTGGCGGCGATCAGGCAGTTCTCGCCCAGGGTGACCCGGTTCAAAACGGTGCAGTTGTTGCCCAGCAACGATCCCCTTCCGACTCGGTCGCAGTGCACGACCACGGAATGGCCGACCGAGACGTGTTCTTCAATGGTCAGGCCGTCCCCGTGAATCACTGAACCTTCCTGGATATTCACATAATCGCCGATGACGATCGTTTTTGGGCTATCGCCCCGGATGGTCACTCCGGGCCAGATACTGGCGTACTCACCTATCTCAACGTTGCCGACAACATAGGCAAACTCACTAACCCAGGCGGTTTCGGCCACCTTGGGGGTCACTCCTTCAAGGGTACGAATCAAGTCGATCCTCCAGAAAATTAGGGTTTCGCGGCGCGGTTGCGCCAATCGTAGATTATAGCGGACGAAACGGAGGTGGTTCGACAGGTCCGATTTCATCGAGACTGTCGGCTCCGGTCAGGGCACACCATGAGAGAACATGATCGTCAGGCATAAGCAGACGTGAATGCAGGGATAGGAAGAGAGCTATTCCCTAGAAGCGCCGAGGGAACGTCGGGCTTCTCGATCCATATCCCGATCGATTATGGCGCGGCGTTTGTCGTATTGCCGTTTGCCGCGGGCCATACCCAACTCTACCTTGGCTACGTGGTGCTTGATGTAAACACGGAGCGCCACGATGGTCAGGCCTTTCTCGGCTGCGGCGGCCGTCATTTGCTGGATCTCAGCCCGGTGGAGGAGCAGCTTACGGTTCCGCTTGGGGTCATGGTTATTGAGGCTGGCCGGGTCGTATGGGGCTATATAGGCGTTGTGGAGCCACATCTCGCCGCCAGAAGCCCTGGCGTAGGAATCCCGGAGGTCCATCTTCCCGGCCCGGATAGACTTGATCTCAGTGCCGGTCAGCGAGATCCCAGCTTCGTAACGCTCCAGAATCTCGTAGTCGAAATGGGCCTTGCGATTTGATGCTACAGGGCGAAAGTCTTTGACAACGGGCTTTTGCTGCGCCGCGTTTTTATTTGCCGGTGCCGTTGGAGTCGATACCTTTTTCCTTGCCATTGCCTGACACTACCTATCAATACCTTTATTTGATTAGCCGCCTCGGCTCATCTGCTCTTTCAGGATCTCGATTGCCCTGTCCAAATATATGTCGTCATCCTCGTCTCCTTCGATCGGGTCCAACAGCACGTCGGGAGTGATCCCTTCACCTTCAATCAACACACCGTTGGGAGTGAACCAACGGGCGGTGGTGAAGTTGATACCGGAACCATCGTTAAGGGGCCAGAGATTATTGACGCTGCCTTTACCAAAGGTGGTTGCGCCGATGACCGTCGCCCGTTCGTTGTCGATTATGGCGCCGGTGAACACCTCGCTGGCGCTGGCGCTGAATTCGTTAACCAAGACCACCATGGGAATATCCAGGGCCTTTCCACCAGATTTTACGCCCCAATTCCGCCTGTTGCCCTTGGCATCGATCTGATAAAGCACCAGACCGTCGTCTATGAACTGACTGGTGACATCAACAACGGAGGAGACTAAACCGCCAGGATTGTTGCGCAGGTCCAGCACGATTCCCAATCCTTGTGAGCGCTCGAATCTCTCAAGTGCTTCCTTCAAATCGTCGTGGGTAGTGCCGGTAAATCCTGAAAGGCGGAGGTGTCCTATCCGGCCCACCTGCATCAGCAATTCAACGCTCTTTAGATTAATGATGTCCCGTTCAATTTCGATCAAGACGGGCTCCGCGCTACTCAGATGCCGAATTAGTATCTTTACTTTGGTGCCTTTATCGCCCCGGATAAGCTGGACGACTTCCAGAAGACTGAGGCCTTGAATGCGTACACCATCGACTTCGAGGATCACATCCCCAGGTCTTAATCCCGCGGCCTCGGCAGGTGTGTCTGGCATAGGCGCTAAGATCGTCATCACACCGTCGCGGATACCAACCTCGGCCCCAATGCCGCCGAAGAACCCTCGGATGTCCTCTGTTTCCAGGGAGTATTGTTCGCTGTCTAAGAACCCGGCATAGGGGTCACCCAAGGCGACAAGCATGCCGCGAATGGCGCCATCGCTGATCGCGGCAGGATCAAGTTCGCCGCCGTCAATATGCTCTTGGACCAGCAAGTCCCACACCTCGCTTAGGCGCTGGAATTCGACTGGAAGGTCCTCAATCGCGGTGTCAGGTTCATCGCTACCGCCGAAACAGGCAACGGCCAACAACAAAACGGCCGCCAAGATGGCAACCGAAAAATAACGAAGGGAGAATCGAGTGCTGACCACAGGTGATCACTCCTGCCGCGGAGCGGAATTCGCCTTCCTATATCGGGTGATTCCAAGCTCCGGGGCATCCACATTGCAGGCTTCGATTGTACCATAGGGCATGCCCGGCTTAGACTCCAGCCACCCTGCCGAAAAAGCTTTTTCGCCAACCCGGGAAGCCACGTTGACACTGATTTCGGCAAGCTGCTAGCATGGCAAAATCCGGGCTAGTCCAGCCTAGAACTGGCTGAACTGCCCACATAACGGAAGGTGAACCTTGCCAGGAATTTCGGCCTATGGCGCTTACGTCCCCAGATACCGGTTAGGTGCAGAAACCGACGGTTGGGACTCGGCCGGACAACGCTCGGTGGCCAACTTCGACGAAGACAGCGTCAGCATGGCGGTGGCGGCAGCCATCGACTGCCTGAACGGGCGGGAGCGGGAAGAGATCGACGGTCTGATCTTCGCTACCACTACTCCGCCCTACGCCGAGAAACAATGCGCGTCTATCATTGCCACTGCGTTGGACCTTCGCCGGGATATCTTCACTGCCGACATAACCGATGTGTTGCGGGCCGGCACCACAGCCTTGAAGTCGGCATTGGATTCCGTTGCGGCCGGTTCGGCCAAGAATGTTCTGATGGTGGCCAGCGACAACCGGCAGGGGCCGCCCAAAAGCGAGGCTGAGAGAAACTCCGGAGACGGGGCTGTCGCTTTCATCATTTCCGAAGATGCGGTGATTGCCGAACAGGCCGGTTCGTACACGATAACCGAGAACATGATGGATACCTGGCGCAGCGCCGGGGACCAGTTCGTCCGCTCCTGGGAAGACCGATTTGCCATTGAAGAAGGCCTGGAACGGATCATAGGCGAGGCGATCTCCGGTTTCATGGAGAAGGAGGGCGTCTCGGTCAAGGACGTAACCAAGCTGGCCTTATATTCCCCAGACGCCCGGCGTCACGGGCAGTTGGCGCGGCACCTTGGCTTCCAACCGGAACAGGTGCAGGACCCGCTATTCGGCCGGATGGGAAACACCGGCGCTGCTTTTCCATTGATGCTGTTGGCTGGCGCTTTGGAAGATGGGTCGCCAGGCCAGTTGCTACTCACAGTGGCCTACGGCGACGGCAGCGATGTGCTGGGCTTTCGGACCACTTCAAAGATAGGCGAACGAGGGCACGGCTTCGGCGTTTCTGGATTCCTCAACTCGGGCCGGGTGCTGGATAGCTACGAGACCTACGCGAAGTGGCGGAATGTCTGGCTCACCGACTCATCGTCCAGAAGACCAGATCCCAAGTCGCCGTCGGTCACGGCGCTGTGGCGGGAAAGCGACCAGAACATCAAATTCCACGGGGGGGTCTGCAACCAGTGCGGCTACGTGCAATACCCGCCGCAACGGGTCTGCGTGGAGTGCCAGTCCAGAGACGACTCGACACCCATCAGGCTCAGCGACAAACTAGGTACGGTCTTCACCTACTCCCTGGATTATCTGGCCGGCACGGTGGACACACCTTTGGCCGTTGTAGTGGTGGACTACGAGCCTGGGGGCCGGGTCCTCTGCATGATGACCGACCGGGAAGTGGGTGAAGTCCAGATCGGAATGCCGGTGCAGATGAGCTTTCGAAAGTTGCGGGTGGT
>FAXA01000098.1_pt1 | contig 16307 bp, 15 predicted proteins | sample 734441 | NCBI WGS metagenome assembly FAXA01 (sample SAMEA3597868, study PRJEB11362) | hydrothermal vent metagenome | biome: marine hydrothermal vent biome; feature: marine hydrothermal vent; material: ocean water | place: Atlantic Ocean | collected 2010-09-19/2010-10-04
CCTGATGATAGCACGCAGCCTGATTGCCGGAAAATAAAACAGCCCCGGCCATTGAAGGCTGGGGCTGTTCTGTCCCTAGTTAACGCGGGGCTGGTTAGCGGTTTCCACCTTGGAAGCGTCCACCACTGCCCGAACCTCCGGATCCGCGTCCAGGGCCACCAGGGCCACGGCCACCTGATCCCCCTCGATCTCCGCCGCGTCCACCACCGAATCCTCCACGTCCGCCCCGGTCTCCGCCGCCGCTCCGGTTGAAGCCGCCACTGGGCTCAGGCCGTGGAGCGGGAGGGCTGTCGTCGCCGAACAGCGCCTTGCGGGACAGGTTGACCCGTCCTTGGGCGTCGATCTCCCGGATGATCACAGTGAGCTCTTGGCCCTCAGCTAAGTCTTCTTCCATGTCACCCAGGTCGCCGTTGCGAATCAGGCCGTCCTTGCCGGGGACTAGTTCCACGAAGGCGCCAAAGTTGGTCAGTCGCACTACCTTGCCGGTGAATATATCGCCGATCTGCAGTTCCCGGGTCAGGGCGTCAACCTTGGAATGGGCCAGTTCCAGCATGGCGGCGTCCACGCCACCGATAGTCACTGAGCCGTCGTCCTCTACGTTGATGCTGGTGCCGGTCTCTTCGATAATGGCCCGAATCACCCGACCGCCAGGTCCGATGAGGGCGCCAATCTTGCTGACTTCAATCTTCAAGCGAATCATCTTGGGCGCGTGTTCGCTCATCTGACCCCGTACTTCAGAGATGGCCTCGTTCATCTTGCCCATGATGTGCATGCGGCCCTGACGCGCTTGTTCCAGCGCTTCTTTCAGGATCGCCGGGGTCAAATGAGTGGTCTTCACGTCCATCTGTAGGGCGTTAACACCGGCGGATGTGCCGGCCACCTTGAAGTCCATGTCGCCCAGGAAGTCTTCAATGCCCTGGATGTCGCTGAGGATGGCGTATTCGCCGTCGTCGCCGGTGATCAGTCCCATGGCGATACCAGCCACAGGGGCTTTAATCGGGATGCCGGCGTCCATCAAGCTTAGGGAGCTACCGCAAACGCTACCCATGGACGTGCTGCCGTTGGAGCTCAGGCACTCGGACACGATCCGGATGGCGTAGGGGAAATCGTCCTCGGAAGGCAGGACTGGCGAGATGGCCCGCTCTGCCAAGGCGCCGTGTCCGATCTCGCGGCGCCCCGGGGACATTGCCCGCCGGGCTTCACCGGTCGAATAGGACGGGAAGTTGTAATGGTGCATGAACCGCCGGGTGTTTTCAGGACCAACGGAATCGACGGTTTGTTTAAAACTCAGAGAACCCACCGTCACGATGGACAACACCTGGGTCTCGCCTCTGGTGAACAGTCCCGTGCCGTGGGTGCGGGGCAAGATGCCGGTGTCGCAGGATATCGGGCGGACCTGGTCCATCGTCCGTCCGTCGGAGCGGATGTGCTGCTGCAGGATGCGGCCTCGGACGGCCTCTCGGAACACGGCTTTGAAACCGTCGCCGATGGCGTTCTTGGAGTAATCATCTTTCAGCGCTTCGGTGACCAGTGCGGAGATCTCATGCTCGCCGTCGTCCATCTCATACATGCCGGGGTTCTTACTGAGAAGGTCTTCCCAGCGGGAACCGACGACATCTTTGATCTTGGCAACGAGCGCGTCGGCGGCGGCATAGTCGTATTCGACTACGGCTTTGGGCTTGCCCACCTTGGTTGTTAGGTCTTCAATGAGGTCGATGGTGGCTGAGTTGGCCTCTTGGGCCTTGCCGATGGCTTCGACGATCACTTCCTCGGAGACTTCGTTGGCGCCGGCTTCAACCATAAGGATGGCGTCGCGGGAGCTGCTGACCACCATGCTCAGGGTGCTTTCAGTGCTCTGTGCGTAGGTGGGATGCAAGATGTATTCGCCGTTCAGGTAGGCGATCCGGCAAGAAGCTATGGGTCCGTTGAATGGAATCTGGGAGATCGAGATGGCGGCTGAAGCGCCGATCATGCCCAGAATCTCGGGCGGGTTCTCCTGGTCGGACGAAAGTATCGTCAGCGTGATCTGGATGTCGTTGTGCAGGCCTTTGGGGAACAGGGGCCTGATGGAACGGTCAGTGAGCCGTGATGCCAGGATACCATCCTGACCGGGACGGCCTTCCCGGCGGAAGAAGCTTCCCGGGATCTTGCCAACAGAGTACATCCGCTCTTCATAATCAACTGTTAGGGGCAAGAAGTCGATGTCTTCTGCCCGGGGTCGGGAGGACATCACCGCGGTGACAAGAACGATGGTCTCGCCGAGGGTTACAGTCACACTGCCGTGGGCTTGGTTCGCCAGTTTCCCTGTTTCAACAGTTAGGGTTCTGTCGCCGATCTGGCTTGTGACCGACACGGGGTTAGATAGTTCTGTAGCCATAATATGCCTAGGGCAACCTCGCAATAAATAACGTGCGCAATCGATAGATGGGGTGAGAGCTAGACGAGAAACAACACCCTGAATCGGGTGCTGTTCTGAGGGGGCTTAACGCCGAAGGCCGAGCCTGCTGATAAGTGTTTGGTAGCGGTTTACGTCTTCTGCGTCGAGGTATTTGAGGAGCCTGCGTCTCTGGGAAACCATTCCAAGAAGCCCGCGCCGGGAGTGGACGTCCTTCTTGTGTGTCTGCAGATGATTCGTAAGCTGTTTGATATTTTCCGTTAGCACCGCGACTTGGACTTCGGCTGAGCCTGTGTCTTTGTCGTTTCGTTGGTATTCCTTGATTATCCGCGCTTTGGTGTCTCCGTCTAGCATCAGGTGTGTACTTGCTTCTCTCTCTTCTCTTCTTTTACGTCCACAAGATTATAGCATACGGCCTCGGGCCGGGCAACGCGGGACCCTCACATAATCTTCTATCGAGGAGCGCTAAATTCCCGAAAAATCCTGCCCTAACTAAGCACCGAAAAACCGTCGGACAGCCCGCCGCGCCCAGTAATCCCGAAGACCAGGTCGGAGGCACGGCCACGGTAGAGGGCGATCTGCCCAAGTATCTCCAACGTTGCCGCCATGCCCTTTTCCGGAGGCTGGTCGTCCACGCCCACAGCCTTAGCCAAGTCCATGGTGTGGATGATCAATTCAAATGTTCGGGTCGGCAGGTAATCTATAAGCCGCATCCCGCCCACCGGAGTCGCCATGATGTGGTCATCGGCCAACTCTTCCAGCTTGTTCTTAACATACATGGCGAAGCCGCGGACCATCATCCTGGGGTCGTCGATGATCTCCAATCCGGCGGCCCTTCCCCGCTCGGCAACCTGCTTCGGGTCAGCCAAGCCTTCGAACGCCGTTAGGAAGTAGTCCACCGGTCGCTCCAAATCAACCTTGTCCCCAGGTTTGGCCGAGTAGCTCAGGATCGTGGTGAAAGACCGGTAAGTGTGCCCGGTCAGGTCACGGGCGCACCACTCGCCAAGAGCGGGCACCTCCCAGCCGTCGATGTCAACCTGGTCAACGACTTTTGCGAAGAATTCGCCGGCTTCCAGATATGTTTCCCGAATGTCTTGACCGCTCATCTAAATCACCTGAGAGTTATGGCTGGCCGACTTCTTCTTGAATGTTAAGGGACTTCATCAGGCCGCTGAGCTGCGCCCAGGTTTCGTCTTCCACAAAGATCCCGTCTTTGCGTCGGGCCTGCTCTCTGTTCCATTCGATCTCGCCGGGATAGAGCACCTCGGTGAAACCGGCGGCGGGCGGCGAGTCCTTGATGAACTCGACGAACTCGCCCATTTCCTTCTTGAACTCTTCAAGAGGGCGGAAGTGCTCCAGGTTGAAGGCGGCGATGAAGACGCCGTCGTTGTGCCGGCCTTCCGGGTCGATGCCGAAGCCCAGGCCGGTAAGTAATCCGGAGAAGACTTCCACCATGAAAGACAACGCATAGCCCTTGTGGCCTTGATCGACGCCAACGGGCAGAATCGCGCCACCAGAGTAGTAGTCGTTGGGGTCGGTGGTGGGGTTGCCGTCCTTATCGACGATCCAACCCACGGGTATCTCTTCCTTGCGGCTGCGGGCTAAGGCGATCTTGCCCAAAGCCACGGTGCTAGAAGCCATGTCCATCAAAACCGGCCCGTCCAGGTTGCTGGGCATGCCGATACAGATGGGGTTGGTTCCCAATTTTCTGGCAATTCCGCCAAACGGCGCCACATGCTTGGGCGCGGCCCCAGAGTCGGCGGTAATCATGCCGATCATGCCTTCCGCAGCCATCATAGTCGGGTAATCCCCCAGTCGGCCTATGTGGCTCTGGTGGTGGACGGTGATGGCGGCGACCCCGTTGGTCTTAGCTTTCTCGATTGCCATGCGAGTAGCCTTCTCGGTGACCACGAAACCGAAACCCCAGTTGCCGTTGATGACGGCGGTGCAGGGGGCTTCTTTGACGACCTCAAAAGGAGCTCCTGGGACGATGTGACCGACGTCGATGCGCTCGACGTAAGTTGGCGTTTGTATGATCCCGTGGGAGTCGTGGCCCGCAAGGTTGGCTTTGACCAGATGCCTTGCCACGATCTCGGCTTCGTCTTCCGGAGTGCCCTTGGCGCGGTAAATGTGGTAGGCAACTTTATGCAGGTATTCGGGCGTAAAAACGGGCATGTTTCAACCTCGGCGGAAAGTGATTCTAGTCTAGTGGGGAGCCTGGGGTTTGTCCACCACACGGCGGCTGGTTGCGTCCGTTCCACAGCCACCTGCCGTCCTTGTTGGCCCCCAAGCGGACATGCTATTCTTTAATCCTTTAATGCCCCTGTAGCTCAGTGGATAGAGTGCCGGCCTCCGGAGCCGGAGACGAGAGTTCGACCCTCTCCGGGGGTACCATATTTCAAGACCTCGAGTGATTCCGCCAAAACCATATCTAACCATATCTATTCGAATCTTGTCAGGTGTCCTAGACATCGCTTTCAGCAAGCAACGGGGTGTGTGTCATTAGGTCTGCGCTAGCGCAGAATGCGCGGTTTCCAGCACCTCTGAGAATAGCTACCCAAGCTTCTCAGTCATCGCGGAATTCTTGTCATATCTGGACCATGGGATCATGTTGCTCAGGGCCAAGGGAATTCTTTGCTTGTGGGCGGTCAATCGTGATGTGCGCCGTATTACCACGTCTTTCATAAACTACGTCCGCTGTATCAGCCATGGTTTTTCTCCTGGATATCACTAAATCTATGCTCTAGTTCACGAAATTTTCCTCACTGAGTTCGGCCCTGATCAACCATTCAACAATGATTAGGATTTGATGCGGCAAGTATCTGGTGGATGAAGGTTCACCTTGCACCCCCATGGGACCCCGGATATACTCTTCGCCAACCACCACTCGCTGGGATCTCTACGAAGATTTCACTTAACCTAACGACGGTGTTGGCATGAAACCTGTCAGGTTCGAGTATTTCGCTCCTCAAAGCATTGATGAGGCGTTGGATCTTCTGTCCCAACACGGCTCCGACGCTAAGGTGCTCGCTGGCGGACAAAGCCTGATGCCTCTTATGAATATGCGGCTGTCTCGGCCAGCGGTAATCGTCGACATCAATAGGCTACAGGGCCTGGATAAGGTGGAGACCGAACCTGGCGGCGCCATCACCTGCGGCGCCTTGGTCCGGCACCGGACACTGGAGCAGGCTACGGACGTCGGTGGACCGGCGCCCGTCTTAGCCTATGCGGCGAGGCACATCGGGCACTCCCAGATCAGGAACCGGGGGACCGTCGGCGGTAGCCTGGTCCATGCCGATCCGGCCGCCGAGCTGCCGGCGCTGGCGATTGCTTTGGAGGCTCAGCTTATCCTCCGCAGCGCAGCGGGAGAGCGCCTGCTCGAGGCGACCGAATTCTTTATAACCGACCTCACGACAGCCATCGAGCCTGACGAGTTGTTGACCGACATGCGAGTCCCTGGCCTGACTGGGGATTGGGGCTGGGGATTTCACGAGGTCTGCCGGAGAGACGGCGATTTCGCCCTGGCCGGCGCGGTCTCCTTGGTTCGTACCGGCCCCTCCGGCGTCTGCGACGATGCCCGAGTGACTCTTTTCGGGGTCGGGGGAACTCCGACGCGCATCACCGCCGTCGAAACAGCTTTGGTGGGGACCAAGCTGGACGATCGGGCTCTGGCGGGCGCGGCGCGGTTGGTCGAAGAATCACTGGACCCGGCTTCCGACATACACGCCTCTATGGAATACAGGAAGGAAGTTGGAGCAGTGGTGGCCCGCCGCAGTCTGGAAGACGCCCGGACCCGTCTGGCAGTCGGTGGCATATGAGTACCACGAGCACCATCTCGGTAATCGTTAACGGGCAGAAATTCGACCGCACCGTTGAGGTGCGCCTGACGCTTGCCGATTTTCTCCGCGAGGAATTGGACCTAACAGGAACCCACCTGGGTTGTGAGCATGGCGTGTGCGGGGCTTGCACTATTCTCTTCGACGGCCAGGCAATCCGTTCGTGCTTGATGCTGGCTGTCCAGGCCAACGGGGCCGAAATCACGACGGTGGAAGGCCTTTCGAGTGACGGCCAGTTAAATAGCCTCCAGTCTGCATTTCGAGAAAATCACGCCCTCCAATGCGGATTCTGTACCCCGGGGATGCTAATCACCGCCACCGCATTTCTCAAAGATAATCCTCACCCCACCGAAGAACAGGCACGTGAAGCAATATCCGGAAACATCTGCCGTTGCACAGGCTATGTTTCAATCGTCAACGCAGTGATCCAGGCGGGTCGGTCTGGCTAGAAACCAAAGGGGAAAAGTGACCCAGCAATATATCGGAGCCCCTATCACTAGGGTTGAGGATTTCCGGTTCCTCACCGGCCAGGGAAAATACCTGGATGACATCAAACTGACTGGAATGTTGCATGCCGCCATTCTTCGCAGCAACCACGGGCATGCACTCATAAAGTCGATCGACACTACGGCCGCGCTGGCATTGCCGGGCGTGGAGGGCGTGTTCACCTACGACGACATCGCTTCGATCGCCAAGGTTATCCCAGTCCGTGTGTTCGAAATACCCGGACTGGACCAGTATCTGCAGGTCCCGTTGGCGGAACAGAAAGTCCGCTATGTCGGTGAACCGGTCGCAATGGTCGTCGCGATCAACCGGTATGTCGCTGAGGACGCCCTAGAATTGATTTCGGTGGACTACGACCCTCTCCCAGCCGTTACCGACCTCAAAGAGGCTCTGAAGGATGAGGTGCTTTTACACGAGGAAACCGGTACTAATCTGGCAGGAAGTTATGAGCTGAACACCGGCGACATCGAAGAGGCTTTCCGAAATGCCGAATACGTCCGTAAAGAGGAATTTCGGACCCACCGACACACCGGCAATCCCCTTGAAACCCGCGGCCTACTAGCCGACTTCGATAAAGAATCTGGTGAGCTTACGGTCTGGGGTCCAACCAAGGTGCCGCATTTCAACCGGGCGATCTTGGCTAACCACCTTGAGATTTCCGAAGAAAACATCCATTTCATCGAGCCCGACGTTGGCGGCGGGTTCGGCATCAGAGGTGAGTTCTACCCCGAAGATTTCCTGGTTCCCTTCGCATCCATGCAACTAGGGCATCCCGTGAAGTGGAGCGAAGATAGGATGGAGCACTTGGTATCGGCCAACCACTCCCGTGAAGTTGTCTGCGAAGTGGAATTGGCAGCCCAAAAAGACGGAACGATCCTCGGGATGCGGGCTAACATTTATGGCGATATGGGGGCCTATGTCAGGACGCATGGGTGCGTCGTTCCCGCCCTCACCGCCGGCATGCTAACCGGGCCTTACCGCATTCCCTCGTATCATGCCGACTTTAACTGCGTGATGACAAACAAGACAGGTACCGGCACCTATCGCGCTCCCGGATTTTATGAGGCGTGCTTCATCCGGGAAAGATTGCTGGATATGGCGGCCGTGGATCTTGGGTTAGACCCCGCAGAATTCAGGAGGATCAATCTGATTCAGGCTTCGGAGATGCCTTACACCGTCGGTGTCACACGCATCGATGGCCGGATGACGGTCTACGACAGCGGCGACTACCCCAGCGCATTCAACCGGGCCCTGGAAGAGATCGGATACGAATCCATCAAGGGGAGCAGCGGCCCAGACGAGCATGGCCGGTATCACGGCGTTGGCGTCGCCTCTTATGTGGAACCAACCGGGTTCGGACCCTACGAAGGCGCTCGAATAGCTGCCACGAAAGACGGTTTAGTCGAGGTCTATCTGGGCATCACCACGCTGGGCCAAGGACACGAAACAGTAATGGCCCAGATCTGCGCTGATAGCCTTGGCGTACCCATGGAACAGGTCCGTATCTTCCACGGCAACACCGATTATCTGCCAGCCAGCATCGGCACATTCGGCAGCAGGGCCACAGTAATGGCCGGGAGCGCTATTCATCTAGCTAGCCAGAGCCTTCAAGCAAAGATGTTGTCAATCGCCGCCGGTTACATGGACACCGAGACTACCTCTCTAGAATTCAGCAATGGCCGGGTCACACGGAAGGCCGCTGGAGAAAGCGCTGATGAGTTGGATGTTGCCCAGATCGTAGCCCTAGCTGAGTCAGGAGCCGAAGTCGACGGCGATGAGACGCCGGTGGAGGCAACCGAGTATTTCAAGGTTGAGGAATGGACCTACGCATACGGCAGCCACGTTGCCCATGTGGCGGTGGACCCGGAAACGGGGAAGTTGGACGTGTTGCGCTACGTGGTCGTCGAGGACGTAGGGAGGTGCATCAACCCGCTGACCATGCATGGTCAGTCGGTGGGTGGCGCGGTCCAAGGAATCGGAGGGACTGTCCTGGAGGAGCTCGTCTATGACGAGTCTGGTCAGTTGGTCTCGGGGTCGTTCATGGATTATCTGCTACCCACCAGCCAGGACGTTCCCAACATCGATAGCATAATCCTGGAGGAAGCGCCGTCGCCTCTGAACCCACTGGGAGTCAAAGGCGCAGGGGAGGGCGCTATCCTGGCCACCGGGGCCGCATTGGCCAACGCAGTAGCTGACGCCCTCTCAGATTTTGGCGTGCACATCACCCATCTGCCCCTTAGCCCCAACAACATTAGGTCTTGGATACGCCGCTCGCCAGGTGGGTAATCGCCCGGCAACTACTTCGCCGATAGCCGAGAAGAAAGAAATAACCGGATACGGCTAACTTCGTTAGTTCGGCAACAACCTTTGACCCGGCGTGACGAAGAATTCCGAAAAACCGGCCGAATTACTCCGAACTCGTATCTATCAGATACGATGATGATGGTTGCTCGGCACAATCTGCTTAGATATACTCTTTATGTCCAAAGACGCAAATTTGTGACCCGGAAAAACCATCTTTAGGAGGACTCCTTATGCCCGAATTTGATTTGGTGATTCGCGGAGGAACTGTTGTAGACGGCACGGGCCTCCCAAGGATCCGTGCGGACGTCGGTATCAGAGATGGCAGGGTGGCCATGGTCAGCGGCCGGATAAACGCGGCCGGAGCCAAAGAGTTGGACGCCAGCGGCTGCATTGTCGCGCCGGGTGCAATCGACCTCCACACTCATTACGACGCTCAACTCAATTGGGATCCTTACGCCTCGCTTTCAGGGTGGTTCGGAGTTACCTCGCTCACGGTAGGCCAGTGCGGCTTTGGTTTTGCTCCGACCAGACCGGAAGACCGCGACCTCAATATGCGGATGATGAACCGAATCGAGGCTATACCTTTGGAGTCGATGCGCCAAGGCATGCGATGGGATTGGGAAACCTTCCCGGAATATATGGATAGCCTTGACCGTCAAGGCTTGGGAGTCAATGTAGGAGCGCTGGTCCCCTTCTCGCCGCTCAGAGGATATGTGTTGGGTATGATTCCAGCACGGGAACGGACCTCCGTTACCGAAGCCGAATTGAATCAGATGAAACAGATCTTGCACGACTCGATGAAGGCCGGAGCTTTTGGCATATCCGCGGATAAGAACCTGGAGGACCGGCCCGAAGACGGGAGTTGGCTGCCAAGCCACGTGGCTTCCAAGGAGGAGTTCTTAGCCTTGGCCCAGGTGATGAGCCAGTTCGGAGTCGGCCAGATCGGCTGGACCATTGGAATCTCCGATGACCGTCCGGAACAACGCGACATGCTGGCGGAGATGGTCAGAATGAGCGGCCGCCCGCTTCACGTCGTCTTGGGTGACGAAGAAGGCTACGAATGGCTGAAGGAGATGCGGGAAGAGGGGCTGCCCATTCTCGCACAATTAGGTTCGGTCCCGACGGTCGCCGAGTTCAAGCTATCCGAGTACAACTTGTTCGATTACATGCCCAACTGGGTGCAACCATTGGTCGGCACCAAAGAGGAGCGAATTGCCAAGTTGTCTGAAGATGGCATCAGGGAAGGCATGAAGCGCGACGTGATCGATCGTCCTCACCCCAGGACCGATTGGACGCAGGTCCAAGTGGTCGAGGTGGCTTTAGAACGCAACCTCAAATACGAGGGCTTGAGCATCGCAGATATCGCCGAAGCCGAAGGCAAACATCCGTTGGACGCCTTCTTGGATATCGCCTTGGACGAGGACCTGGAAACGGAGTTTGCCCATCCGGCTGCGGCACAAAGTGACGAAGTCCGGGTCGATCGCCTCACCAACCCTTTCGTCCACATCTCCGTTTCAGACGGCGGCGCTCACACTCGGTTTTTGGTTAACAGCGTGTGGCCGGTTTATTTCCTGGCCCATTGGATCAGGGATCGGGAACTCATGACGCTCGAACAGGCCCATCAAAAGATGAGTGCCCTTCCAGCCTGGTTTTCCGACATGAAGAACCGAGGGACGTTACGTGTGGGCGATTACGCCGACATCATGATTTACAACATGGACGAGCTGGGCCTGCTCTACGACAAACCGCGGTTCGAGACGGACTTCCCAGGTGGAGAGAAGCGGTTGGTCCAGAAGCCAACGGGAATACGCTACATAGTTGTGAACGGGACTGTAACTTTCGTGGAAAACGAATGTACTAACGCATTACCCGGCAAGCTATTGCGCAGCTACGATATGGTCGGTTAAGGCTCGGCGCCGAACTAAGCTAGATCGGCAACCGATTCAAATCAACAGGCCCCGTCCTTCTGTGGAAGGACGGGGCCTGTTGGCCTTGGTCAACTTGGCATCGCACCGGTCGGCGCATGAGTCGTTTTATTCGTCGGGCACCAAAGCAACGATCCGATTTTCTTGCACCGTGACCAAAAAAGCCTTCATCCGGAAATCGGGGCGGCCTGGACAGGACCCTCCCGATTTTTCGTACTGCCAACCGTGCCCGTCGCAGACGAACAGATCGTCCCCTTCGTCCATAATCTCCCCCCCTTGGTGCGGACAAACCGTCCATAGCAGCTTATAGCCGTCCAGCGCGCGTACAAGGAAGTAAGAAGCGTCACCGACTTTCACCAAGGCAGGGAGCGTAGTAAAAGAAGACTCATCGCCCAAGTCGACTCTCACCTTCTTCGATCGGGCAGAGCCGCTGACTTGGCGCAGAGAAACTGTCCCTTTGGGGTTTTTAGAGGTCATGGCATACAGTCCTTGTAACTTGGCGGTCTTCCGGTATATGAGTATACGGAATATAAGCATCGACATCGAGCCGCCAGAGCTCTAACCTTACTTTGTCCTGGATTGTCGCGAACACGTTTGTCCTCTCCTATTGATGATTCTGTGCAAGTTAATGATTCTGTGCAAGCATGGGGGGCATCGGCCTACGATTGACGGTCGCTGAAAGACAATATCCCATTGCGAAAGAAATTAAGCAATCTCATCCGGAGTCGCAGTCGTTGATTCTTCATTCCCTCGGTTGTGTCTTGCAATCTTCGACGGTTAATCCCTAGCTCCACCACCAATCAGCGCTATTCCTGCCAGTCGTCTCCTTTGCCTGGCCGTTCTATGTGGATGACGTTTGGTTCCAGTGAATGGCAGCGGGTGGGGCGGCGGCCCGCTTGTTCCCATCCTGGTGGAGGGAAGTAAGTCAGTGGCGTATGTGGGTACGGCCCATAGCCGTCAAACCGGGTAGCCCCAAGTCCCGGGCGAAAACTGAGAGCATCCTAATGGAGTCTTCGTAAATCGTGAGAGTCCTCTGCTTGCGGCCCCCGGCTCCCAAGGCTAGAATAAACCCACGAATCACGTCTTCATCCGAGACTTGTTCACGCTTAAAATTAGGCGTAGTAATATCCGACCTAGATGATTTCGATACCACGACAGGCTTCCCATTTTAGCTCCATCTAGCCTCGCATATGTTCGCCTAAGAGTCAAAAATTCGATCGGGGTGTAGCCCAGCGGTAGGGCGCCTGCTTTGGGAGCAGGAGGTCGGGAGTTCGATTCTCCCCACCCCGACCATCCACCCGCTTCTATTCCCCACTATCAACTCCGAATAAGGATTTGCCTTGGGCAATCTGCTAGCTGACAAAGTTGCTTTGGTAACCGGCGCCGGCAGGGGCATCGGGCGGGCCATCGCCATTGTTATGGCCAGTGAAGGCGCGAAGGTAGCGCTGACGGGTAGAAACATCCAACCTCTGGACCAAGTCGCGGACGAGATACAACTAGCCGGGGGAGATGCAACATCCTGGCAGTTGGATGTGTCTAGCGAGAACCAAGTAGAGGATGTGGTCCGGAAGATCTCAGGGCTTTGGGGCAAGATCGATATTCTGATCAACAACGCCGCCATCATCCACCACGACACCCCAGTGTGGAGTACCCCCATCGCAGAATGGGACGAGGAGATGGCCATCAACCTTCGGGGGACTTTCCTCTGTTGCCACTACGTATTGCCCCAGATGGTTGAACGGCAAGAGGGGATCGTGATCAACATCGGATCATCGTCTGGGACCATCCCGGAATCCGAGTTCGGGGCCTACGGCGCCACCAAATGGGGCGTCATCGGCTACACAGCTTCACTTGCGAAGTCGGTCCGTCCCCACGGCGTGCGGGTCAACGGGCTCAACCCCGGCTGGGTCGAGACCGGTATGACCGCCGGCCAAAAACCCGAAGACGCCGGGCCGGAATGGACACAACCCCATGATATAGCCCGAGCAGCGCTATTCCTGGCCGCCCACGCTCCAGCCGACATGACCGGGCAATTCATCAACCTATTCGGGGCCAACGACCGCTCAGGCCATGCGCCCGGCCCTATATAATTACCCGTATAATCAACTGGGACTAAGCCCCTTCCGATCTTTAAAAGCTTCTGGAACATCATCGGGCGCATCACTTGTGCGGCCCGTTAGCTCCATCAAGAGGATATTTTGACTTTCGTTATCACCAAGCCCTGCATCGGGGTTAAAGACGCGTCTTGCGTAGAGGTATGTCCGGTGCGTTGCATCGCCACCAACGATTCAGAAGAGATGTATCACATCGATGCCGAGGTCTGTATCAACTGCAGCTACTGCGAGCCCGTTTGCCCGGTCAACGCCATATTCGATGAATACAAGATGCCATCGGATCAACGGGAATTCCTTCGAACAAACCGGGAATTTTTCAAGAACAACCCCTAGACCACAAATTGGCGTTTCTGGCGTCTGATCACGCCGGCCAGTCAAGCTCGACTTAGCACGACCTCTGTGAAAACCTGAATGTATGGCGGCGAAAGGGAAATTGCTGCTGTTTTCAGACATGTTTCCACTGGCCGGGCTTGCGCCCGATCTACTCCTGTCTGTGCCGTGGCCTGCAGGCCTTGGCGCTGAAGAACTGGACTTCGAAACAAGCGGCGGCTCCAGATCCAGCAGTAGGGAGTTCTCCATGTTCGTGCCCTTTGACAGCCGCGTGTTGTTCAGAAAGGTCCCGGTGGGTATCAAGGACCTATCGGTAAAGCCCACGGCCGACTCCGAACTGGATGTGGTGACGTTGAGTATCGCAGATTAATCGCTTGGCGGCTCCATCTGGATCGAAGGAACCCCCAACCTCACGGGAGGCACGCTCCAGAGCGGTGGCCCCGGGTTGATCACCAACGGGGGCGGCGCCGTATTCACCAACTCGGGCACCATGGACAATGACGCCGACTCCAATTTCGTCCTCGACGACTTCGCCAAGCTCATCAACAACTGGATCCTTCACCAACGCCGGGTTTTCAACCCATCCAGCCGGAGCGGCGGCATCGTCGACCAGAAGGGCGGGACACTGGTTAATAGCGGAACCTCCAGTCAGGACGGCGAGGGTGTTTTTACAAATCTAACCGGCGCCAAGATCTTCAACTCGGGCCGAATCAACATGTTCGTCAGCCTGCTGGACAACCGGGGGACCATAGAGATATTCCACTTCGGCGGCTGCCAGAACCTGGCTGGGAAGTTGGGAAACAAGACCGGCGGCGCTTTGGTGATCGCTGGCACGGTAGCCAACTTCGACAGCAACACCATCAACAGCTCCGGCTTGATCATCAAAGACCGAAACCTCGTGAACGCCGGCAGGATGGAATAATCTTTACGGCGGCACTGTTATCGTCTGCTCGATCAATTAGTACCGGCAATTAGCTTCGGCGATCAACTCCCCTCCCTACCGGTCGTTCCCAACCCCTGACCATTGACTAACCGCGCCCAGCGGTTAGAATCTTGCCAACTGTTCAGGTTCCCATCGGCACGACAAAAACAGCAGCAGGGGGAAGTCATGCGCTTAGAGAATAAGGTGGCCTTCGTGAGCGGCGGGGCCCGGGGAATGGGCGCCGCCGAGGCAAAATTGTTTGCTCGGGAGGGCGCCAAGGTCGTAATTGGCGATGTGCTTGACGAAGACGGAAAGCAGACCGAGGCCGAGATCAATGAACTGGGCGGCGAGTGCCTATACATCCATCTGGACGTGACCAGCGAAGAAAGCTGGACTTCTGCGGTGGCCGAGACCGTAAACAAGTTCGGGAGGCTGGATATCCTGGTCAACAACGCCGGTGTGGTCTCCAGGCTCGCCCTGGAGGACATCACCGTGGCCGAGTGGGACCGGGTGATGGACGTCAACGCCAAAGGCGTGTTCCTTGGCACCAAGGCGGCAATCCCGGAGATGCGCAAGGCTGGCGGCGGCTCCATCGTCAATATTTCCTCCATCTCGGGCATCACCGGTCAGGCCTATGTCGCAGCCGTTTACAACGCGTCTAAAGGTGCGGTGCGAATCTTCACCAAATCGACCGCAATTCAGTACGCCTCTGAGGGCATCCGGGTGAACTCGGTCCACCCCGGCCCCATCGACACCCCGATGACCGCGGAACGGAAAGGCGACCCAGCGGCGCAAGCGGAGTCCAACGCCCGTGTACCATTGGGCCGGAGCGGCGTGCCGGACGATGTCGCCTACGGGGTGCTTTACCTGGCGTCGGACGAGTCGTCCTTCGTAACCGGCAGCGAACTTGTCATAGACGGTGGCTACGTAGCCCAATAGGCGCCGCCGGCACAGCCGGGTTTTGTACTGAGTGGTATATATATTTCGGAGAGATATCTGATGCAAGAAAAGCCGCTTGATGGGAAGATTGCTATCGTTACCGGGGCAGCCAGTCCTAGAGGTTTAGGCCGGTCCATGACAGAGGCTTTGGTCAGGGCCGGGGCCAGGGTGTCAATGATGGACATCAACCAGCAATGGCTGGACGAGACTTCCAACTACTTGAGGGAGATCGGCGGCGACGATTGCGTAATGGCGCAGGTGGTTGACGTTACCTCCATCGGAGAAGCCGAACGTTCAATTGAACGCACCATCCAGGAACTGGGCGGGCTGCACATCCTAGTCAACAACGCTGGCATCGCGCCCCGAAATATGTTGATGGGCGGCGAGATAAAGAACAACTTCTGGGAGGTGCCCGCCGAAGAGTGGGACCGGGTCGTGGCGGTGAACAGCAGCGGCCCTTTTTACATGACCCGGACCGTGGTGCCCCACATGCTGGCCCAGGGATGGGGCCGAATCATCGGCGTCACAACCAGTATGAACACCATGTACCGCGAAGGCGGCGCGCCCTACGGGCCATCCAAAGCAGCCCATGAGGCGTTAGTCGCCATGGCCTCCCGGGAGTTGGAAGGCACCGGAGTCACCGTGAACGTCCTGGTTCCGGGCGGAATGGCGAGCACAGACCTGATTCCCGACGACGCCGCTCACCAACGCGAGAACATGATTGATCCCCAGGTGATGCAAGCGCCGGTGGTCTGGCTGGCTTCAGAAGCATCCGACGGCATCAACGGACAGCGGTTCATCGGCTACTACTGGAACGAAGATCTGCCCTTAGAGGAACGCCTAGAAAAAGCCGCCGCTCCGGCCGCATGGCCTCAACTAGGAGCCCAGGCCATACGCCTCAACCAGTAGCAGCGCCGAAAAAGTCCCTTCTCCATTGACGGGAGAAGGTTAGGTCCGACTAGGTCGAGAGTCTCGACCTAGTCGGAGATGAGCGTACTCCACCGCTATGAACGTCATCCGGCGATCACCAGCCTTCGC
>FAXA01000429.1_pt1 | contig 15765 bp, 14 predicted proteins | sample 734441 | NCBI WGS metagenome assembly FAXA01 (sample SAMEA3597868, study PRJEB11362) | hydrothermal vent metagenome | biome: marine hydrothermal vent biome; feature: marine hydrothermal vent; material: ocean water | place: Atlantic Ocean | collected 2010-09-19/2010-10-04
TGAAGAATTATAGCAGCTATCAATTTGCTCTGTCCGTTGGGTAATAGCCAGCTTTTCTGGCCCGAGTAAAACCGCGTCTCGATAGCCAACTCCCTGCAGCCTAGAGGCCATTCCGGCCTGTCTACAGGTTCGTTTTTTGCCTATGGTGAGAACTAGGTATTAGTACGTAGTCCTCCTCTGTTTTTTCGTTGGCGAACCCTCTCAAAAATACGCAACCTCACTGATAACGTGCTCCCCTCTCGCACCTACGATTGGGCCGCGCCAAATCGAATAGGCGGAAAGCGTGAACGAATTAAATAGCCGACGCCTGATAACAAACCGGACAATTATACGGAACTAAAAATGCAAAACACTAACGTGACGACACAATTGAATACTGGGATTCGGCCGATAAAAAAATCCAAGTGATTCCTGGCCGGCCTGCTGCTCGTCCGGGTGTTGGCAATGACCGCCACATTTAGCTCGGTCTCAGCGGACGCAGGGCCCGTCCATAAGTCCGCGGGCTCCTATACCGTTGCTCCCCCTGTCTTGTCGGGCCCGCCAACGACGGAAAACGGCGTGACGTTCATCGCAGGTACTGTAGACGTGACAACGATTGGTGCTCAGACGGGGGTCGCGACAGTAGATTTCTCTTGCACCCTAGGCACAGGGGCCAGAGGGGTCAACGAATGCAGAGGGTCGTTCCTCTTCGACGGCACCATCCACGGCAAAACCGGCACCTACAGGGCGGATATGTTTGACTGGACCGCCGGTGGCGAGGATGCCTTCACTTCCACCAAATTCCAAATGGTGAGGGGGAGCGGGACTGGTGGATTCTCCAACCTCATCACGATTGGAGGAGACCTCCTCGCGACGAAGTTCGGGGAACGGTCGGAGCCTTTGTCGGCGAGCTAGAATTCGAGGTGGTCGTGATTCCGCCCAGCACTCTCACTGAATTCATCGTGAGTGAGCTGTTCGTTATGGAAGCTGAGGGAACTATCATAATCGAAGAGTTGGTCGCCTAACTCAATCTCAGAGCCACGTCTAAGTAGGCCACAGTTAGAGATTCACAAACTACCACTAAATGAGTGGGAAGGATAACCCGTCTCCCCATCCGGGTTGTCACCAAAATTCGAAGAGCCACTCCGGTTGCACGGGGTGGCTCTTTCGTTTCCTATAACCGAAGCTTTAGCTCAGACTTTAGGCAACGCTGGCGATGGCGTGGTCCAGTATATCGGCCGCTTCATCTAGTTGGGCTTCCGTGGTGGTAAACGGCGGCACGAACCGGAACACGGAGCCTTTCCGGCGCACGCTCAAGATCAATCCATCCTCCAGGCATTGCCGCCCGATGGCCCGGCCTTCGTCAAAGGCCGGCTTGCGGGTGACCCGATCTGTCACAAGCTCGATCCCTTGCAGCAGGCCGCGGCCTCGGATATCTCCTATGATGTGATGCTTCTGAGCCAGCCGGTTCATATGCTCCCGCCAGTAGGCGCCGATGCGCTGCGAGACGTCAACCAGCATCTCCTCTAAGACGATGTCTATGCTTGCGATGGCGGCGTTGCACGGCAGGGGATCGTTGGAATGAGAGTGCCCCACCACCAACCCGGAGGCCGAGACTTTCTCCTCTATCTCATCAGTGGTGATTGTAGCGCTGATGGACACGCCTCCTCCGAAATGCTTGGATATGGTGAAGATATCGGGAACAACACCTTCGTGTTCAAAACCCCACATCGAGCCCAGCTTGGCCAGGCCGGTCTGGGCTTCATCCACGATCAACAAGGCGCCTCGCTCTTCGCATCGGCGCTTCAGTTCCTGTAGCCATCCTTCAGGCAGGTCTATGACGCCGCCGGCGCTGAACAGAGGCTCGGTAATCACGCCCGCCAACTGGCCGTCTGCCTGGGCGTCCAAAAGGTCAAAACTGGTATTTAGGCAGGTGTAGTTGCAGCCGCCCCGGTCCTTGCAGTACTCGCAGCGGTATTCGTATGGCGCTAGGATTGGGTAGTGACCCGGAGCGTAAGGGCCGTAGCCCTCATGCCATCCGGAGAAGGTCACGGCCCGGGTGGAATCGTTCATGCCGTGGAAACTGACCGCCGGGCTGGCGATCTCATACCCGCCAGTGAACCGCTTGGCAATGGCCATAGCCGCTTCGTTGGAGTCGCTTCCAGACGTTAGGAACATGGAACGGTCCATGCCCCCCGGGGTGATCTCAGCCAGTCGGCCAGCCAGGATGATCTCCCGGTCGTTGAACATGCTCATGTGGCTATGTATCAACGTCTCGCCGCTTTCATGAAGCGCCTGCACGATGCGGGGATGGTTGTGGCCCAGGGCGCCACACATCTGACCCGAGTTGAAATCCAAGTACTCTTTCCCATTCACATCCCGGACAACTGACCCCCGACCCCAGACCATGATCGGCCCGGCGACTGTGTTGGAGTCGATCCGGCTCCTGAAACTGTACTTGCGGGCGATCTCCAGAAGCTCGGCTTCAGTGAGTTTTTGGGTCATAAGACCACCTATTTCTTGAACTCGGGCATCACTTCTTTGCCGAACCGCTCAAGCTGCTCCAGGATAACGTTCTGGGGCGTGCCGATGACCGATCCAACGTTAACTTGCTCCAGTCCGGGATATCGGGTCTGCACGTCGAGGAGTTTGTCGGTGACCATCTCCGAGGGTCCGCAGAGCCACGAACCAGCCTTAACGCCCTCTTCCAACGTCGGCAGTTGAGCAGACCGGGCTTTGGAGGAGCCCTGGGCTAAGGCCGCCATCTGGTCATCGGACAGTCCTCGGACAAATCCAAGAGGAGCAAACATCTTCATGTTCTCTTCGAAGAAATGTGTGGCCTCTTTGATCGCCTGATCTTCTGTATCGGCAATCTGGATGCTATATCCAATGATCAGGTCGGTACCCAACTCGGTATCCCGGCCGTGCATTGCTAGGGTATCGCGCCATTGGGTAATAACCTGGTCTTGCGCCCCGCCTGCTGCGGCGCCGCCGCCGATGATGCCCTTGATACCGTGTTTCGCCATGAAATCCATGGCCCTTTGGCTGGCGCTAACGATCGGCTGATATGTTTCCACCGGCAAAGTGCGCGGGCGAGGCACCAGTGTTATTTCCTTCAAGGTATAGCCGCGGTAGGGCACCTCGGGGGGCAGATCATAGAATTTGCCTTTGTATGAGAAAGACTCCTCATTGAAGGCCTTCATGATTATTTCGACCTGTTCTTCGAACATTTCCCGGTTGGCATCGTTATCCGTAATAGTGCTGGGCACCCCAAAGGTGTCCACTTCCCGTGAGTGATAACCCCGGCCCACACCGAAGATAACCCGCCCTCCAGTCAGGATGTCGGCGGTGGCGTAGTCTTCGGCCAGACGTAACGGATGCCACATTGGATTGACGTTGAACCCACAGCCAAACTTCAGATTCTTGGTCAAGTTGGCAAGATGGACGTACATCATCAATAGATTGGGGATGCATTCGTAGCCTTCGTGCTGGAAGTGGTGCTCGGCAGACCAGAAGGTGTCGTAGCCCAGGTCTTCCATCTTAAGCACGATCGCTTCGGCCTTACCGAAAACCCCGGCGAGCCTTTCGTCGGTTAGGCGCCGCTCATTGACGGGCGTTGCGTCGAAGCCCAGGTCCTCGAAGTCCACGTGACCTGCGAATAGACTTCCGAATTTGGTTATCATCCTTCCCTCTTTGCTTTTCCGACTTTGCCTTTCGTACTGTAGGTGTTTCTGCGCCCATTTTAAGCAGGCACGGTTTATTGTCAACCAGAGGTTGTATCACGCCGGCGACGGGGCACATCCGGTTTTGATTCGTACTCACACAAAAGTAACCAGCTAAATCCACCGAGTTTTTGTTAGAATTTACCGATAGAATGCTGAAGTGTGCACCTTGATCGAAATCCTCGCACCGGCAAACACGAATCATGGCTAAAATCAACACAGGAAGCAAGATACTGATAGTAGACGATGAATCGGAGTCGGCCATTCTCCGTGCTGTCAGACGCCGTCTTGATGAAGAGGGCTGGGAGACCTCAGTGGTTCAGCCCGAATCCGGATATTCGGTAGGCGAAGAATTTGAGTCGGCCACCCTTTGGTCGATAGAACAGGATTTACCGGACGCGGTATTACTTGATGTCCGGTTCGGTGAGCACCGTGACGATCAGTTTCGGGGGCTCGGTATCCTGGGCGAAGTTGTGGAGCGGTGGCCCAAGCTCCCGATTTTGATGTTCACCCAATACGCCCAGGGGCCCGACCGTGAGACTGCCGTCCGCGGCTCTTTGAAATGGAACTCCCCGGTCGATTTCATAGACAAATTGGCCAGCCCAGACGAAGTAGTGTTGCGGCTCAGGCGCCTGATTGGCACCGCTCCCGAGTCCATACCGATAGGGCCTCAGATATTGGTGGACGTCAGCTCTCAGCTGGTCTATATCGGGTCCGGCGACAACCGGGAGCCGGCGTTGGACATCCAAGGCATGAAATTTGAGATATTCTGCGAATTAGCCACCTCCTGGTATCGCAGCCCAGGTGAATTAGTGGCTTTTGCACGCCTGGAGCGTTACTCTGAAGGGGAAGACCCGCGGGCTTCGTTGCGGGTGAGGATCCGAGAGATTAAGGACGCTATCGGCAAGGCCATGAACACCCGGTTCGGCCCGTCTGAACTGATCTTAAACGTCAGGGACCAGGGATACCGGCTGGTGCCGCCCAAGCCATGAACAGACTGTTCACATCGATCAAGATTAGCGGTGGGGTTATCGCCCTCGGCGGCGTACTTTGTTTTATCCTCGCACCGCTCATTGGGGACAATCTCTCCGACTCTCTCTGGGTGCTTGAGCCTCTGACTTACGTCGGCGGCGCGCTCCTCATAGCAGGGCTGGGAGTGGCTGCGGCATCTTATGCGGGCGCCGAATGGCAAAGCCGCTCTCTGAATGGGCCCAACGGCCATCAGGTTGGCAACAGTTGGAGCGAGACCACACTCCAGTACTTCCAGCTTTTTGACCACGACCTGGGCCGTCCGTTACGACGGATCGCCGGCAAAGAGCGGGAACTGAGGGCCGTGATGCAGGCCTCGCCCGAGACGGCGGACGCAGGCGTCATTGACCTGTTGGATGAGATTGAACGACAGACCCCCAACTTCCGGTTGATGATGGCAAACATCCAGGTACTGATCCAGTTGGAATCACCGGACTATGACGAGGAACTGCAGCCCGTTGAGCCCACGGAGGTAGTCAGGCGCATCGCCGACCTGTACACCTCAGTGGCCGCAGAAGCAGGAAAGGAGATCAGCTGGTGGTCTGAGCCGTCCGAATTGGGCCTAGTCTATGCCAACTCCAACGCCATCGAACACATCGTGACCAACCTGGTGGACAACGCGGTGCGTTATGCGGGGACTCATGTGGAAGTGAAGCTAACCAAGAACCCAACCCATTTCTTTGTGCGCGTTTGGGACGACGGCCCCGGTATCGGCCAACAATATGTACGGCACCTGTTCGACCGGGGATGGACTCCTGAAGTGGTCCGCCGGGAAGAGAAAACCAGTTCCGGTTTGGGCTTGTTCATCGCCCGGAGCCTGGCCAGACAGTCCGGCGGTGACCTAACAGTGGAGACCAACGATAACGCCGACAGTGACCACCACACCGTATTCCTGCTCAGCCTCCCTTCAAATCTGGCCTCGCAGACCAACGGCCACCGCTAGCTCTCAGAAGGTAAGCGGCCGGGGGCACTGAAGGCCACGTACTCCGGCAAACGCGGGCCGGTAATTATGCCAATCTCGCACGATTCGGGTTATGCTTTTATAGGCTGAATCATTTTTTCCGTGTGGTAATATTTGGGCGGGTCGGAGTCTGAAGAATGAATCCAGTCAAAGCAATCGTCGCGGTAATGGCATTGGTTTTAGTCTTAACTGCTTGTGCCTCCAGTACACCTAGGACCCCCGATCCATTATCGACCCTAGTTCCCCTAAGCACATTCACGCCGCGGCCGGAACCGACTGCAACCCGCATCCCAGAGCCAACAGCTACGCCGCCACCAGCGCCAGCGCCAACGCCAACGCCAACGCCAACGCCACCGCCACCGCCAGCGCCAACCGCTACTCCCGTGCCGACAGCGACAACCTTGCCAACCGCAACACCCACACCGCCATTAGCACCGCTGCCCGAGCGCGACAATAGCGAAATACCTCATGTTTTTGTGGGCAGTGTGACCATCAACGGAGCTCCAGCCCCAAACGGTACCGAGGTCACAGTTTGGCTTGAAGAGTTCAATGCTCCTCTCGGCGCCGGAACATCATCGGGTGGCGATTACTCCGTGCTCGCTAACCAACACGGCGCCCAGTCTTTCGAAGGCAGGACACTGATCTTCAAGGTAAATGGCCAAGATTCCGGGAAGACCGCGATCTGGGAGAAGGGCGGCGCAACGATTTTGGCGCTTTCTTTAAATTAAACCCTCTGGAACCAATCCTTCCGCCACCGGGGTAACAAGGGAAAAAGTCCAGGGTTAAATATTGGTCCTTTTCTTTGGGTTCCATGCCTGAGGGGACAAGAGCCCACCAGGCGTCTTGACACTCAAAATTGAAAGACATACACTCGAATTGCCGGACTGCGATGGTCCGGCGCTTTGTGTGGCCCGGTGGTGTAGCGGTTAACATATCGGCCTGTCACGCCGAAGATCGTGGGTTCGAATCCCATCCGGGTCGCCATTTCCCCCTATTTTCTTATCGCTCTTCTTATCGAATTTCCTACGGAGAACCCTCCTAAGCCTCCAACGTAAGACCATGCCCTGAGGCGTATATAGCGGCCTCGGGGCGGTTGGTTGCTCCAGTCTTGTTGAGTATGTTGCCAACGTGGGTGTTGACGGTTCGGATGGCGATTATGAGCTCTTCGGCGATCTCCCGGTCGGTCTTGCCATTGCTAATCAGTCGGAGAACATCAACCTCTCGTTGGGAAAGCCCCCCAGATACCCGGAGGCAAACGTCTCTCCGGCTCGAGATATCAAGTCATCCGCCTGTTGGCGCAGGGGTGGCATCCCCAAATCTGTCGAGATTTGGAGGGATTCTTCCAGCAGCTCCTGCGGCCGGAGGTGGCCCCCGCTACCCTTGCGCTCCAACAGAACGGCAGCGTAACTCCAGCAGGCCCAGGGATATTCGGGTATGTGGCGGTCCTGGCACAACACGCCAAGGAATCCTCAAGATAATGAACAGCCTTGGACACGTCGCCAATTGATGGGACAACATCCCCAACAGGAGGTTAACGGTGACTATCGCCCATTCGCCTCGTATCTTTAACAGCGGGTCGTAGCTTCTCTGGCAGGCTTCCTTGTCGCGTCGAACCATCGCGTCAAAACCTAGGCCTACGTTCGTCACTGGCACAAAAATCGGAATTGAAATGGAGCGGAGAGGACTATGTCGGTGTAAGAGGATGGCAGAGCCGACCAACTTACCCGCGAAAATATTTAATCGCTGCGCGCCCTGAACCGACTAGCCCGTATCCTCTCCCAAACTTTTCGCCCTACCTGCCGACCCAGGCTCCATAGATCGGGAATTGACTGCAAATAAACTCGATGTAGGCCGGTTGGCCGGACTTGTTGACTTCGAAGGCCCGCTTCAGCGCGAGAACCACTTCTGAGGGTTCGGTGACCCGCTCGGTGTGATACCCCAACTCGCCGATGACCCTGGACATGTCGACTTCGTCGTAACCCAACACCTTGTGGGTGAAAGGGTCATGGCCGTCGCCCCAGAAGCCCGGACCGTACCCAGCGAACCCGCCGTTGCTCACGTGAACCACGGTGATCCCGATGTTCTGCCGTAGCGCCACTTCCAACTGACCCAGCATGTAACCCAGACCGGCCTCACCGGTAACCGCGACACAATCCTTGTCGGGGAAGGCCTGCTTGGCTGCGATGGTCGCGGCGAAGCTGAATCCGAGGGAAGAGACGTTGCCCCAGCCCAAGAATCCTCGTGGCACCAGAGTTTCGTACACGGTACTCAGTTGGTCTCTCGTGTTTCCAGACTCGTGTGTGACGAACGAAGTAAGGGGGTCCAAAGCCTCCATCAATCCCGCGTAGACCTTGTAGGGATTGATGGGTTTATCGGTTGAAGCCATAGCCTCCCGGTACTTGGTCATAGCGGAATCGCGAACCGACTTAACTTCGCTGGCCACGTCCCCGGCGGGCCGGCCGTTTCCGGAGGTCTTGGCTGACACCTCGGCGTTCAAGGCCTCCAGGGTAAATTTGGCATCACCGATCACCGCTTGAGCCGTGGGGTAGGTCTTATTCACGTGCAGTTCGTCGATGGTGCAGTGCACGATGGTCTTGTTCACGGCATTCGGAATACCGTGGCTGAACCGGCCCGGAGACAGGCTTGATCCCACGGCAAATAGCAGGTCGCACTCGTTCAGATAATGGTTCACCTGGTCACCGCGAACGCCGACGAACAGGGGATGGTCCTCAGAGAAGGCCCCTTTGGCCTTGAGTGTGGTGATTACCGGAGCGTTCACCAATTCCGCAAATTCCTTCAACTCGGCCGAGGCGCCCGCGTATATGACTCCCTCGCCGGCGTAAATCAAGGGTTTTTCGGCTTTCAATAGCAGGTCGACCGCCCCGGCGATATCGGCCGGGTCCGGTGCGTATTTTGAGCCCTTGACTGGGATATACGGGTCTGCCGTTTCGTCGTACTGAGCGTGGGGGTTTGGGATGGCAATGACCACGGGCCCAGGCCGTCCGGAGCGTAGCATGGTGAAGGCGCGGCGCATATACTCGGGCAGTCGCTCAGGCCGGTCAACGTGACCATACCACTTGGTGACTGTCTTCAGAGCGGAAGTAACATCGAATTGGCTGTTTCCAGTTTCCCCGGTTGGGATACCGTCGGTGATGCAGAGGACCGGAGAACCGTCCTCGAATGCCTGGGCCATTCCCGCGAACGCGACTTGCAGCCCGGCAGCATTCACTCCGCCTTGGAAGGTACAGACACCGTTCTTCGTCCCGGCGGTGATCCTGGAATAGGCGTCGGCCACGGCCACGGCATAGCGGTCGTCCCGCATCATGATCATGGGGATGCCCTCCCGGCCTAGGGCGTTGTTCACCTGGCAGACAGGGAAAGTGGAAACCCACTCGACCCCTTCCTGTTTGAGTATCCGCGCTAATCCAGTGGCCACATCGATCGGCATCGTCCTATTCCTCCGGTTGGTTTGAACGTGCGGCAAGACACCTTTTGGGGAGCCAATATATTCTTGCCGCCGAGTTTACATTGTTGAAACAAACAGGTGCTACTCTAGTTGAGCGGTGACTGGATTACAACCGGAAGTCGGCTGGTTAGTGTTGGGTTACATGACTGAAACAGGGTCCACAGATTTGACCAAGTCCTGAGATTCTAGTTATAGTTCGGTCGCAGAATGAATATGAGAAAGGCTATCGCGATTTTTGGCTGGGCCAACGAAAAGAGGATAGAGAATTATGAGTTACAAGGCTGAGTACATCTGGGTTGACGGACAAAAACCCACCGCCAAGCTGCGGTCCAAGGGTAAAGTGATTGCCGACGGTGAAGAACCCCCCATCTGGGCTTTCGATGGATCGAGCACTAACCAGGCCACCGGCGAGAATTCCGACTGTGTTCTGAATCCGGTTTTCGTTTGCCCCGACCCCATACGTCAGGGAAATCACAAACTGGTGATGTGCGAAGTCCTACTCACCGACATGACTCCACATCCCTCCAATACCAGGGCCGCCTGCGCCGCGTCAGCCGACAAATACAGCGCTATGGACATGTGGTTCGGAATCGAACAGGAATATACCTACTTCGATGGCATCAAGCCCTTGGGCTGGCCGGACAACGGGTTCCCCGCTCCTCAGGGTGGTTATTACTGCGGCGTTGGTTCAGACGAAGTGTTTGGCCGCCCGATAGTGGAAGCCCATTTGGACGCTTGCTTGACAGCTGGACTGTCCATCGCCGGAATCAACGGCGAAGTCATGCCCGGACAATGGGAATTCCAGATTGGCGCGATTCCAGCCCCGGCCGTGGCCGACCAACTCTGGGTTGCCCGGTGGCTTCTCTACCGCATAGGCGAGCAGTTCAATGTTAGCGCCACCCTTGATCCCAAGCCGGTCCGAGGAGATTGGAACGGCGCCGGCGCCCACACCAACTTCTCCACCGAACTGATGCGGAACGACTACGACGCCTGCGTCGCCGCCGCCGATGCCCTAGGAACCAAAGCCGACCTCCACATCGCCAACTACGGTGACCGGATCGAAGAACGGTTGACCGGCGAACATGAGACTTTGTCCTACAAAGAGTTTCGGTGGGGTGTCTCTGACCGGGGCGCCTCGATCAGGATCCCCTGGCAGGTGGCCCGCGACCGGAAGGGTTACATAGAAGACCGTCGGCCCAACGCCAACTGCGACCCATACGTCGTGACTCGACTCATCATCGACACGGTCTGTGGAGCAGCGGCCGCCGCGTAGCTATTACTCCATTATCAGGCGATCAGAAAAAGACCCGCCTCGGTTATACCGGGACGGGTCTTTTTCTATGTTGTTAACTCCATCATGGGTTAGGTGCCGATACGGAATGGATCAACCGCGTCCTGAACCGAGCGGATGATCGAGAAAGCGGTTAATTTGCCCGTTTTCGGGTTCTCTGAAGGAATGTTCTCGATGTGCACTCTCAGGACCCCGAATTCGCCGACGACTTCTATGTCATGGCAGTTCCGTTCCAGGCCGGGCACCGCCAGCATCTTCACCTGGGTCCGGTCAGGGCCCAGGCCGGCCAGACTTACGGCCGCCGAAACGTTCAGATTGGCCGGGAACCCTTTCACCGCCTCCCTGGCGGTCCCTGAAAATACTTCCATCTCCTCGGTCAGTCCTTTCAGGCTGATGCCGTTCTCTATAAGATGCGGCGCGCCTTCCAGACCAATGGGCGGTTTGCGGGAGACCATGGTCACGTGGTCCACTCGGCCCGCACACGCCGACTTTATCCCATCCAGACCTGCGATTGCGCCCGACGGTGCTAACAGGCGGCAACCTTTCTCGCGTGCCTCCTCGATAATGCCCGGGAATTCCAGCAGGGCGCCGATGCTGATGACCATCAAGTCTTTCCTGGCGTCGAAAGTCTCTTTAGCTAGTTCTTCGACGATATGACCGCCCGCCGTCTCGACCAATAGGTCCGACTTTGCGATCAGTTCTTGGCGGTCCAGGTAAGGAGGAGGGTTATCCAAGCTGCCAAGAAACTCGTGGGCCCGCTGATCGTTCCGGCTAGTCACACCGGCCACTGCCACGTTCAACTTGCCGGAGTCGGCGGCCCGCATCAAAGCCTGGCCGATGGCCCCGCACCCTACGATCCCTATCGACTGGGTCATAACATCATCTCCTCAGCTTTTTATCTCGCAGACAAGATGTTACCATTCTCAATATCCCCACCACCGTGCCTATCCGTTTGCCCACCGCTAAACTGGTGGGCGCACGCCTGAGTTAACCGGGGCAATGACGTTTGAAACGGGGACCGATGTTAGAAACCGAGATACTAAAACGGGGCGACGATTCAGGAAACGGGACCCTCATAAAATACACCTCGGCCACCGGAGCCGTGATCAAGGCCATAGGCGTTCCTCTGTCTTGGAAATCGACTCTGGGACCGACATGGTGCTACGTGATCGAGGGAGACGACCTAACGCTGGTAGACCCAGGCTGTTACGGCTCTCTGAGCTATCTGGAGCAGGGATTGGAGGCGCTTGGACGGTCGCTGACTGACGTGGCCCGCATCGTTGTGAGCCACGGACACATGGACCATGACGGCAGTTGCCCTCCGGTGATTCGGAAGAGCGGCGCAGAGCTCTGGGCCCACGAGATGTACGGCTTCATGCTGCAGGCTGACCGCGGCGACGTTGAACGAGGTTGGCGCAGAGAAGTTCAGGGGTTCGAAGCCTTCGAGCATTCAGAGACGATGACCAGGGCCATGGAGCACCGGGAACTCAATCATGATCTGGTCCTGGACCACCCGGTTACTGACAACCTCCAAGCCGGCGGACTCACCTTCTATCACACCCCGGGTCACTCCCCGGACGAACTGTGCATCAAGTTCGACCAGGTGCTGTTCTCAGGAGACCATATCCTGCCGCTGATCACGCCTCATCCATCGGTAGCCATGAGTTACAACTCGTTTCAGGCGAAGCTTCCGTCCGCGTACCGCGGTGAAAACGAGATCTACGGCCTCAAAGCCCTGCTCACGTCTTTGAAACGGATGGCCGAGTTGGATGGGAATCTAACTGTGCTGCCAGCTCACAGAGCGTTCTTCCGAGGTAAGTTCAATCCCATCGGTGTGTGGAGGGCCACGGAGATATTGGAACACCACCGTAACCGCTGCCATGAATTGACCGATGTGATGAAGTCCGGACCCAAAGAACTGGTCGCGATCACCCGCGAATATTTTTCCGACCGGGAGCTAGAAGAGCAGAACTTCTTTTTGGCGTTCACCGAGGTCATGGCCCACATAGAGTTGATGCAAGAAGCCGGAGACATTTCCACACAGGGCAATGTCGCCAGCAGAAACGCGTGGAGCAACGGCCTAGGACCCAACATCCTGATCAGTTGGGATGGAACCGATAATTTCTCCGGCTTGATCGACGGCCTATAACCGGCCGGCCTACCCCTCTTTTATCCAATCGGCTACCCGCTCACCGATCATTATGGTGGTGGAGTTGGTGTTGGCCCGCACCACATTTGGCATAACCGACGCGTCCGCCACTCTGATGTTCTCCATCCCGTGAACCTTGCAGTATTGATCCACCACCGCGCCCTTGTCCGAAGCCGGGCCCAACTTGCATGTGCCTGAGATGTGGGTGGTGTTCACCGTGGTCTGGAGCATCCAATCGTCCAGCGTGTCGTCAGACTTGATATCCGCCTCTTTGGGCTCTAAGCGTTGGTCGATGATGTCCTTGTACATGGGGTGTTCCACCAGATCCATCGCCAAGCGGACGGCTTCCCGCAGCCGCTCCCGGTCCCAGGCATCCTCCAGATAGCGGTAGTTAAGGTGAGGTTGGACGGTCGGGTCGCCGGAGGCAAGGGTCAGCTCACCGAAACCGTTGGCCAATTCCAAGACACAGGTGAAGCGCACGCCCTCTTGCTCGTAGGGGTCGGGCGCGCCGATGGGTGAGGAGAAGGCCGACGGGAGGATCTGCATATCATTCCGGTCTTCCGAACCGGTGGCGGTGTACCGCAGGGCCAGTTGATACCTGGGCGCCTTGGGGTCTTGGGGAAAGTCGTCTTTCACCTTATAAACCACCGGCACGATTGGGTGATCTCGCAGGTTCTGCCCAACTCCCGGTAGCTCATGGACCACTTCGATTCCATGTTTCTTTAGTTGGCCAGCCGGTCCCACGCCTGAGAGCATCAAGATATGGGGTGAGGCGATGGCCCCGGCACTGAGGACGATCTGGTCACCCTCAATCGTAAACCGTTCCCCGCCGCATTCCACCTCGGCCCCGATGGCCCTTTTGCCCTCAAACAGGATCCTATGAACCAAGACGTTTGCTTTGATCGTCAGGTTCAGACGGTGCCGGCTGAGATTTATGTAAGTGAGACCGGTACTCATGCGCACGCCGTCCGGATTGTTCATGGGAATCGGGCCCACGCCGCCGGACTCGGGGTGGTTCATATCGGGATCGAATGGAAAACCCTTGTCAATCAGAGCGTCGTGGAAAGCTTGGTGAAAGGGCAGCCACTCGTTCTGCTTGAAGCGCCGCACGGGCATCGGACCTTCGGTGCCGTGAAAATCGTCCCTGATGTCCGCATCCGTTTCCTGCTTCCTGAAGTACGGCAGAACCTTCAGATACTCCCACTGGTCATTGCCCATGGCGGCCCAATTTTCAAAGTCCTCGGGCAGCCCGCGCAGGAAAACCTGGCCATTGATGGCGCTGGACCCGCCCACCACCTTGCCTCTGGGCACCGCGAGGTCGTGCCGGTCGGGAGTACCCGTGCCTACGAATGACCAGTTGTGGGGGCCGCCCATGGCCGCGGCGTCAGGGGTGTAACCGAATTTGATATCGTCGGGATAGTGCTCGAAGTCCGGGTAGTCAGGGCCAGCCTCCAACAACAACACCGACCGGTCCTGGTCTTCGGATAACCGGCCGGCGATGGCACATCCGGCTGACCCGGCGCCGATCACTATCACGTCGTACTTCAAATCAAACTCTCCTTCTACAGTTGCAAGCCAAGAGCGAATGGAGGGCAGTTTAGGGCCGGGCGGAACAGCCGTCAAACGGCCTTGGCGTACCGATGTGGTAGTTTATTGGCCTTGATGAAATCAGTTAGTTGGAGGGAACATCATGGCGACATTGACAGAATACGAAAACAAATATGAAACAGTGCGGTTCGAGCGCACCGACGGCATCCTGCAGGTTACGTTCCATTCCGGTGACGGCAGCCTGCTCTGGGGCGAGCCATCGCACCGGGAACTGGGCCATGCCTTTGCTGATATCGGCAGCGACGTTGAGAACCAGACCGTGATCCTGACCGGCACCGGCGACGACTATTGCGCTGACTTTACGCCTGGCCGGTCATCCAGAAGGATGCCTAAAGACTGGGACAAAACCTACTGGGAAGGCAAACGGCTGCTTCTCAACCTGCTGGATATAGAGGTACCGGTCATAGGCGCGGTCAACGGCCCGGCCCTGATCCATGCAGAGATTCCGGCGCTGTCAGACATCGTTTTAGCCTCGGAGACTGCCACATTTCAAGATGGCCCGCACTTCCCCCGAGGAGTGGTGCCTGGTGACGGCGTGCACGTAGTGTGGCCCATGCTGCTCGGCACCAACCGTGGCCGGTATTTCTTGCTGACCGGCCAGACCCTGTCGGCCCAAGAAGCGTTGGACCTAGGTGTCGTTAGCGAGGTGCTGCCAAAAGAACAATTGCTGCCACGGGCCTGGGAATTGGCCCGCATGATCGTAGAGCGCCCGCCCCTAACCGTTCGTTACAGCAGGGTCGCCATGACCTTGAACATCAAGCGGCAGATGCAAGACATGCTGGGCTACGGCTTGATGCTGGAGGGACTAGCCTACGTCGACCGGTCTCTGTCGGAGGAATAACCCCGATCTTCTGACAGGCGGGTCTCTATGGCCATTGCCCAGATAATTGCCCGGCTCCGTCCAATTTGCGCCGTACATCTCTATCACATCCTGGCGCACTAATGACGCAGCGGCCAGTGCCGATTTCTGTAAAAGAGTGGGGTCGGGATCGGCCAGCGTGATATCCAAGACGTTCTCGGTTGCGGCCGAGACACCAACTACCTTACGCAGGCCGGATTTAACATCGGGGCTTTCTTCGGCAGACAATAGGTGTTCCTCACCGGAGAACGGCTTGGTGATGTAGTCGTCAGCCCCAGACCTAAGACCGCGGAGCTTGTCTCTCTCTTGGGATGCGGCTGTTAGGAACAAGACCGGCACTTAAGACATTTCTTTTAGGCGTTCCAGGACCTGCCAGCCGTCCATCACCGGCACGGAGATGTCGAGTACAACCAAGTCCGGATGGTCGCCATAGAACCAGCGTAGGCCGTCCTGGCCGTCCGCAGCGATTACGGTTTCGCAACTTGCCCCTTTCAGACGGGTAACGACGATAGTCCTGATATCTTCGTCGTCTTCGATCACGAGGATTTTCTTCTGTTGTCCTGAGACCATGTTCCATCCTGTTTACGAGGAGTTATAGCAAAATCAATAAAGGTGAATCTCCTTTCAGCCGTGTCGGTTACCGTCATTTCCGTCATCCGCACCCGCGATCCGCAGTGCAGGATAGATCGGAAGAGCGTCGG
>FAXA01000259.1_pt1 | contig 14819 bp, 16 predicted proteins | sample 734441 | NCBI WGS metagenome assembly FAXA01 (sample SAMEA3597868, study PRJEB11362) | hydrothermal vent metagenome | biome: marine hydrothermal vent biome; feature: marine hydrothermal vent; material: ocean water | place: Atlantic Ocean | collected 2010-09-19/2010-10-04
CCTTACGGAGATGGTTGGCAAACTGACGCCACCCCAGTCGAAACGTTTCGGGAACGATTTGATCGGATTCGCGAATACGCTGAAGCGCAAGGAAGAGACGCCAAGAATTTTGACTCCTGCTTGCACCTAATGGTGAACATCAACGACGACCGCCAGCAAGCGTTAGCAGAGGCTCAACATTTTCTACAGTCCTATTATGGTGCCGGCACGGTGTCCCAAGAAAAGGCCGACCTTTGGTTGGCCTGCGGCTCGCCCGAGGCGGTGGCAGAGAAGATCGAAGCGTACATCGACGCTGGCTGCACAATGCCTGTCTTGCGCTTCGTGTCGCCCGACCTCAAGGGCCAACTAAGGCGCTGTATTGAAGAAGTGATGCCAGCTTTTTCTAGCGATTAGTGCTATAACACCTTGTTGCAAGAACCGACAAGGATGCAGAGTCCCTTCAACCGAGGGGGCTTTTCTTGTTTCAGCGACACGCCCGTCGGGATGCCACCGGGGGGCGGGGTACTGCTGACGGTGGGGGTGTGCTCACAGGGGCCGATGGCAGTCCTACCCATGGGCCGTTGGCTTCTTCTTCGGCAACACCGAACTCAGCCTGGAACTTTGGACGGTGATTTCTGGAATATCAGGGTTCGATGATTAGACATCTCCCTCAGGCGTAGCTAATATAGCCTCCGGCCCCAATCTGATTTTCGGCTTAGAGGAACTCTATGGCAACCTACATCACTCTTATCAACTTAACGGAACAAGGTGTCAAAACGATAAAAGACCTTCCGGCCCGCTTAGCGGCTGGCCGTCAGGCGATGGAAGCCAACGGGGGTAAATTGCTTCAGTATTATTTGACGTTGGGCGCACAGGATGCCGTGGTTATTACCGAGCTCCCTGATGATGAAACGGCGGCGAGCGTAGCACTTCAACAAGCCGGCCTAGGCAATCTCCGTACTACTACCATGAGGGCGTTCACGGAAGCAGAGATTCCTGGCATTCTAAGCAAAATGCCGTAATTAGAAGTCTCCCATGGGAGACTCTAACGGCTCCACTTGGTTCACGTTGATAGTAATCACCAAATGGCTGTCCAGCAACACGTGATGACTTAGTATTCGCCAATCCTATATCTGATTTGGAGACCACCATGCTATTTCATGTGAAAGCCCAACACGACCATCTAACCTGCGAAGGGGCACGGCGAAGAAGAGGCGAAGATGCACCACCAACAGTAGAGAGCGAGAGATGGCTTGAGGGGAATGACAAGGTGAAGGTGCTGACTGCTTTGGGATACATATCGGAGCATAGGTATTACGCAATAGTAGAGTCAGATAATTACTCTGATGTGAATTACCTTATGCAAGGTCATGTTTTCAATGGCTCGGTCGAAATCCTGCCATGTCTCGACATGATGGAACGGAGGAAAGACCGGGGAGAATGGGGCAAGTAACCACTTCGACAACCTTGGGGAACCAAAAATTGCTGCCCCTGGCGAGCAAACTACTGTCAGACCACTGAGCTGTTGACACTACGCTCGCTGTCTTTTCGTAAACCTCCCAAGTAAGGCGGTCATCTTTAAGGGTATCTCTGTCTGTTGCCACTATCTTCCAAACCCATTTTGGTACAGATTTTGACGGCCTTTGATATACTGCGCTCATTCAGTCGATACACGGGGTTCAACATGTGCGGGCTAAGTGGCATCCTCTACAAACGAGCCGGGTCTGAGGGGTCTTTCCATGTGGGTAATGATTTGGTCATGATGCTCGAACCCATGACCCATCGAGGCAAGGACTCGAGTGGAGTCACGATCATGGGCGAGCAGATCGATGGGGATTTAGTTATTCGTATCTGGACCGAGAATGTCCAAGACATCTCGTCGGTGGCGGCCCGTTCAGAGGAGACGGTGCGGCATGCGGGGGGAGTGATACGTTCCACGAGCACTCTGGACCAATTTCTCCGCCTGGTGGTCAACTACCAGGGTGAGGTGGCGGATTTAGCTGATGCACTTATCAAAGTCCCTGGGGTGGCGATTCATAGTATCGGGACTACATCTGAGGTCATCAAAGATATTGGAACTCCAGCAATGATGGACGTGAAACATGGTGTCGGCGAAATACTGGGGACCCATGGCATCGGGCACGTGCGCATGGCGACCGAAAGCAGAGTGGACGTAAACCACGCGCATCCCTTCTGGGCTTACCCTTTTCCCGACATTACGGTGGTGCACAACGGACAACTCACCAACTACCACAAATTGAAGCGGATGTACGAAGACCAAGGCCATCATTTTCAGACCGGTAACGATTCAGAAATAATTGCGGTGTACCTCGCCGGTAAACTGGCCGAGGGTCAAGGTCTAAAACAGGCGCTACGGTCGTCGTTGGATGACCTGGACGGGACGTTCACTTATTTGGTTGCCACCAAGGATGGCCTCGGCTACGCCAAAGACCAATGGTCCGCAAAGCCGTTGGTGACAATGGAGACCGATGATGTCATCGCCATTGCGTCCGAAGAGATTTCGCTGCGGGGCGTGTTCGCCGAAGAAATCGAACGCATCGAACCGCAAAATAGCGAGGTTATGACCTGGCTACTATAGATGCTGCTGGCCTCTCAACTAGAGAATTAAACATTCGTCTCAAGGATCTGGCTGCAAAGGGTGAAGAGATCACGGTCCTTAACCCTAATGCCCGGCACAACCTTGGCGTTGCGATCTTCGACATGTGCACTATTCGCTTCGAGGGCAGCGTCGGCTATTACGCCGCCAGCATGTTGGACGGACCCGAAGTGGTTATAGAGGGCAACGCGGGTTGGGCGCTGGGTGAAAACATGATGGCCGGCAAAATTAGCGTGTCCAAGAACGCGGGAGCATCGGTCGGGTCCACCATGCGCGGTGGGGAATTGTTCGTGGGCGGCGACGCCGGCGCCAGGGCCGGAATCTCGATGAAAGGTGGTTCGCTCATCGTCGCCGGCAATTCCGGGTTTTTGACCGGGTTCATGATGCAAAAGGGCCGTATCATTATATGTGGCGATGCGGGTGAAGCTCTTGGCGATTCCATGTACGAGGGGACGATTTATGTGGGCGGCAGCATAGCCTCGCTGGGCGCCGACGCGACCATCGAAGAGATATCCGAAGAGGAATTACTGGACGTGTTGGCAGCTCTCCGCGACCACGGCATCGAGAACAAGCGCAGCTTCACCAAAGTAGTCTCGGCCAAGAAGCTATACCACTACGACACCTTGGAAAGATTGGAAAAATCGGCCCTTTAAGGAGCGCCGCCATGGTCACAGGTAGCAGCCAAATATGGGCGCCATGGGTAATGGACGATATCCATTCCAAGGCGGAACTGGGTCGGTATAGAATCCGAGGGTTCTCATCATTTCAAAACGTCACCCACTTTGACGACCTGACCTTCCTTTCAACCGGGCTGACACGGTTCCCCCTAGAGGGATACAAGGAGCGCTGCAACACCCGTACCATAATCGGCGGCCTTAACGCCGAGCAACCCCTGGTTTTGGAAACTCCCATCTACATCAGCGGAATGAGCTACGGCGCCTTGTCGGCCAACGCCAAAATAGCCCTGGGGAAGGCGGCTACGATGATTGGCTCAGCCAGTTGCACGGGAGACGGCGGTATGCTTCAGGGTGAGCGTGACGCCTCCGACAAACTCGTCTATCAGGTGCTGCCCAGCAGGTACGGCTTCAATCCTCACCATCTGGCCGGAGCCCAGGCCGTGGAAATTGTGGTCGGGCAAGGAGCAAAACCCGGCACCGGTGGGATGCTCATGGGCATCAAGGTGCAAGGGGACGTCGCCGAGATGCGCGACCTACCTCAAGGCATAGATCAGCGAAGCCCCGCACGCCACCCCGACTGGCTGGGTCCCGACGACCTGGCGGTAAAGATCGAGCAGATCCGCGAGGCCACCGACTGGCGCGTGCCGGTGCATGTGAAGTTAGGGGCCTGCCGGGTAGATGACGATGTCAAACTAGCGGCCAAAGCCGGGGCAGATGCGATCGTAATCGACAGCATGGTCGCCGGCACCGGCGCCTCAGCCGAAGTCCTGATCGAACACAGCGGGATCCCAACCGTACCTGCCATCGTCATGGCCCGGGAGGCCCTTCGCGAACTTGGCCTCTATGGCAAAGTGAGCCTCATCGCTTCCGGCGGCATTCGCCACGGGGCCGATGCAGCGAAGGCCCTGGCATTGGGCGCCGACGCCGTGGCGATAGGCCTTGGAGCGTTGATCGCCCTCAATTGCAACAAAGAAATTCCCGAGAGCAACTTCCCCGAGGAGATTGGCGTCGAGGCAGGACTCTGCCACCATTGCCATACGGGCAAATGCCCCGTGGGCATCGCTACACAAGACCCACTATTGACGCAGAGGTTGGATCCAGATGAGGGCGCGGAAAGGGTAGCCAACTATATCAACTCCATGACCATGGAAATGACCCTGCTCACCCGTTCTTTGGGCAAGAGCGATGTTCACAGCCTGGAGCCCGAAGACCTGGCGGCCCTGACATTGGAAGCCTCGGCCATGGCCAGGATTCCGTTGGTCGGCACAAACAAGGTGTTTGGCGAGTAGGCAGACCGATCCGGTAACGACGGGTATCGAGCCTTCGTCCCTTTTTCAGGAGTAGCATGGTGACACGAGAAGAAATTAAGGCGCGGATGCATGATGAGAATATCCGTTACGTGCTGACGCAATTTGTGGACCTGAACGGTTCGCCCAAGGCCAAAATGGTGCCGGCTGACCACCTTGACGATGTGTTGGATGTAGGCGCAGGGTTCGCAGGCGGTGCCTTAGGGGGCATGGGTCAAGGTCCCCACTCCCACGACATGTTGGCGCGAATTGACCTGGATACCTACACTCCCGTGCCATGGACCGAGGGCCTAGTACGATTCGCCTGCGACTTGTTCGTAGACGGCGCCCCACACATGTTCTGCCCGCGCCAGAACTTCAAGCGGGTTCTGTCAAACATAAGGCGCGACGGGTACAAATTTTATGTGGGCATCGAGCCGGAACACTTCCTGGTGACCAAGAACGATGACGGCACCATCGCTGTCTGGGACCCCAACGACATGGACACACTTCGCAAGCCTTGTTACGACTTCAAGGGCATCTCAAACGTAATGGGCTACCTAACTGACATGATGGACGCTATGCAAAAGATCGGCTGGGATGCCTACCAATCTGACCATGAGGATGCAAACGGGCAGTACGAAATCAACTTTGTCTATTCCGATGCTCTCACGACCGCCGACCGATATACCTTTTTTAAGATGATGAGCAGCCAATACGCCCAGAAATATGGCGCTATCGCCACTCACATGGCCAAGCCGTTCACCAACCGGACAGGCAGCGCCGGGCACATCCACTACCATTTAGCCGACGCGGCAACGGATGAGAACCTGTTCTTGGACGAGGAGGACCAGCGGGGTCTTGGCCTATCGGAAACGGCTTACCACTTCATCGGTGGCATCTTTGCCCACGCACCGGCGCTCTGCACCGTGATGTCACCAACGGTGAACTGTTACAAGAGGCTCCAAGTGGGCCCGGCCCTGACGGGGTCGACCTCGGGCTTCCTCTGGACACCTGCCTTCATATCATACGGCGACAACAACCGCACTCAAATGATTCGCACCGCAGGTCCTGGCCATCTGGAAGACCGGACGATGTCGTCGGCGTGCAATCCCTACCTGGCCTTCGGCGCCTACCTAACAGCCGGGCTGGACGGTATCAACAGAAAGCTGGAACCCGGCGAGCCAAATCTAGGCAACATGTACGATCTCGGCCTAGATGAGATTCGCCGCCGCGGCATCCGGCTCCTGCCCCAATCCTTGGCCGAATCTCTGGTCGAGTTGAAGCATGACGAAGTCGTGCGGGAGTCGCTCGGCGTAATCTACGATGAATTCGTGGACCAGAAGGAATCCGAATGGCGTGAGTACCACCGCCAGGTTACGCCTTGGGAAATCGAACGCTACCTCACGTTGTTTTAGCGAACCATGTCTTTCCTCATAGCCTGCCCCAACTGCGGCGAGCGTAGTGTTGATGAGTTCCGGTTCGGAGGAGAAGTGACCTCCCGTCCAGCGCCGAATGCACTACAGGACCAATGGACTTCTTTCTTCTACTTCCGCACCAACCGCGCCGGGGTGCAGCAGGAATGGTGGAACCACCGATACGGTTGTCGGCGCTGGTTCCATGCCCGACGGGACACAACCACCAATCAGGTGCAAGAGACGTTCTGGCCCGGGTAGTTAGGCAACCTAAATCCAGGGTTTGTTCTACGAAGTTGGCAATAATAAGGGGAGCGTAATTGAACCGCGTAGGCCGAAATATAGCCCAGCCCGGCGAGATTATCGACCGCTCCGCTGCTGTTGAATTTAAATCCGACGGGCGTACAATCCGCGCCCAGCAAGGCGACACCATCCTTTCCGCACTTTACGCTGCGGGAATTACCACCTTCAGCCGTAGCTTCAAATATCACCGTCCGCGGGGACTGCTTTGTGCCGCCGGGCACTGCCCCAACTGCTTGGTGACGGTGGACGGGGAACCCAACGTCCGCGCTTGCATTCGGCCGGTTGCGCCAGGTATGAAGGTGCAACACCAAAACGCCTGGCCCTCCCTCCGCTGGGATTTTCTGTCGATACTCGACCGGTTCCATTGGTTGATGCCGGTCGGGTTTTACTACAAAGCTCTCCATAGACCCAAATTGCTGTGGCGGTTGGCCCGAGGAGTGATTCAGCGCGTTGGAGGCCTTGGCAGCATCGATATCGAAAGAGTTCCGGAAACCAAATTCCACCACCGCAGTCAACACGCCGATGTGGCGGTGGTGGGCGGTGGGCCCGCTGGAATGGCCGCGGCCCTGGCGGCAGCGGATCAGGGTTCCCAGATAGTCCTGATCGATGATCAACCGCACTTGGGTGGCCACCTCCGTTTCGATCAACAGACCTACGACTCAGTTCCTGGCTATCAAGGCAAGACGGGCGTTGATATTGCCCGCGCCATGGCGCAGTCAGTCGCCGAATCGGATTCCATTGAGGTGATGAGTGATGCTACCGTATTCGGGCTGTACCAAGACAAATTACTGAGCATTTTGGCCGGAGATTGGCGGGTTACCCTGCGAGCTAAACGCGTCGTAATCGCCACCGGCGCACACGAAGTCCCGCTTATATTCGAAAACAACGACCTGCCTGGCATCATGCTGGCCTCCGCAGCGCGTCGCCTGGTTGGGCTCTACGGAATACGTCCGGGCGCTAACGCAGTCGTAGCCACGAATACCGAACTGGGCTATCAGACGGCCCTGGAGTTGCTGGATGCGGGGGTGAACGTGGCAGCAATAGTGGACGCAAACTTGGAGAGTCCCCAGCCGGGTTTGTCCGCGACCGTATCCGCCCGGGGAATCCGGGCCCTTCAGGGCCACAGATTGGTTAAAGCGACCGGCCGGGGCCAAGTCAAAGGGGTCTTGGTAGCTCCGGTGGACGGAGCCCTACAGGGCCGGCCCGAACGGATCCCATGTGACCTAGTTTGCATGTCAGGCGGTTATCAGCCAGTGGACGCTCTTCTCCAGCAGGCTGGGGGGCGGTTGTCGTTCAACGCCAAAATTGGGGAGTCCGTGCCGACTCACCTGCCGTCGGGAATCTACGCCGCGGGTGACGTTATGGGCGCCCACGGTCTCGCCACACAATTGACGCAGGGTAGGCTGGCCGGGTCCAGTGCAGCCGGAGATTTGAGCTCCGCGGTGCCGGCAGCCGACTCCAATGACACGGCTGTCCAGACTGCGGACTCGGCGGCAGCAGCCAATGCGCCGGTGAGCGGAGCTCAAGGTGGATCCAGGTCATTTTTATGCTTCTGCGAGGACGTTACCGCCAAGGACGTTACATTCGCCATCGACGAAGGCTTCGAGGACATTCAAACCCTGAAGCGTTATACAACGGTGTCCATGGGTCCGTGCCAGGGGAAGATGTGCGGCAAGTCATTGGCCGCTATCTGTGCAGATTACACCCGGCGCAGCATCGACGAAATTGGCGCCACGACTTCGCGGCCCCCTTACCAACCGGTACCCCTGGCCGCCCTATCCGGGCCTTCCCACATGCCATTAAAACGGAGCCCCATGGACCGCCTGCACCGCGAATTGGGCGCATCCATGGTCGAATCCGGCCTGTGGCAGCGTCCCCTCGACTACGGGTCAGCCCAAGACGAAGCGATCGCCGTTCGGCAGCGGGTGGGAATCATCGACGTGAGCACGCTGGGTAAACTTGATGTCCAAGGGGCGGACGCACCAGCGTTGTTGGACTTGCTCTATACCAACACCTTCTCCGACCTGGGGGTGGGCCGGGTGCGCTACGGTTTGATGTGCTCGGACAACGGCGCCATCTTGGACGATGGCACCGTGACGCGGCTGGCCCAAGACCGCTTTTTCGTTACCACCACGTCGGGTAACGCCGACATGATCGAGGATTGGTTCAACTGGTGGATGTCTGGCGCGGGCCCGTGTGTCCACGTGACCAACGTCACCGGCGCTTACGGTGCGGTCAACGTTGCTGGACCTTTAGCAAGGGAGGCCCTGTCCAAGCTCACAGATATCGATCTCGCCCCAGACAAATTCAGGTACATGCGCTCAAGGCAAGGACTAGTCGCCGGGGTGCCCTGTCTTTTGATACGCATCGGATTTGTCGGCGAAGCTGGATGGGAACTGCATTTCGCCTCCGAGCACGGGGAGTACCTGTGGGAATCAATCACGGAGGCTGGCCGAGAATTTGGAATCTCCTCCTTCGGTCTGGAAGCCCAGCGCATCCTGCGATTGGAGAAGGGACATATCATCGTTGGCCAAGACACGGACTCGACCTCGAACCCATTGGAAACCCGCTCCGAATGGGCCGTGCACCTGAACAAGGCTGACTTTATCGGCCGAGGTGGAATTACCGGCGCAGCAGAGAGGGGCATCAAGCAGAAGTTGGTGGGCTTCATAATGGAGAGCGGTTTGGTGCCTGAAGACGGCGTACCAATTATCAGTGAAGGCAGCCCGGTCGGCCGGGTTACCAGTGCTCGCCTTAGCCCGACCTTAGGCAAGGGGTTCGGCCTCGCTTGGGTGCCGTCGCATCTGGCAAAGGAAGGCGCTAATATCGAGGTCTTGATAAATGACTGCGAACAGACGGCCAGCGTCACATTGCGGCCGGTTTACGACCCTGACGGCGTGAGGTTGCGGAGTTGAGCACAAGAGAATGGACCAAGGAGAGGCGCAGCGCCATGGCCCGCCTAGAGCTATTGCAAGGAGCGGTCATGTCTGAACTTAACGGGTGGCAGCAGCCGCTCCATTACGGTGACGGTGCAAGCGAACTGAACATGCTTCGGGAGAGTGTCGGCATTCATGACTTGAGCCCCAGGGGTGCGGTGCGGTTGGTGGGCGAAGATGCTGTCTCTTTGGAAACCGGATTATTCTCAGGCCAGAAGGAGTTGGCCGTAGGCCAGGCCCGTGAGTGCCGGATTGCCGCCGAAAACGAAACGGTATCGCTCCTTGAATTGCGATTAGCTAGAGACGAATTCATCTTTTTGACCGCGCCTGGGGATGCGGAAACCGTGACCGAATTTCTTCGCTCCCCGCCTGCTTCTTGCGTCCACACAATCGACATTTCGTCAGGACTAGCCGGCGCGGGCATCGTTGGTCCACAGGCGACCTTTTTATTGTCGATGATCACGGAGTTGGACGTTTCCTCCGAGGCGTTCCCGTCCCTGCGCTGCGTTCAATCCCGTTTTGCTGACGTGCCGGGCCTTTTGGTCAGACAGGATGCAGTAACAGGGCCGGCTTACCAACTCTATTTCACCCGGGAATACGGTGAATATATTTGGGAGGTAATCACCCAAGCCGCCCACCGTATTGGAGGTGGGGCTGTGGGTACCGAGGCCATCAAGTGCCTACAAGACGGATGCTAACCTCCCCCGAGACACGGCGATAATAGGGCTAAGGAGAGCGGTATTTGGTGCTCCAGTTATTTAAAAAAAACCGGATGTGGGACAAGCGGCCTCTGAAGGACCGTTACCAGGTGGTGATTATAGGCGGCGGGGTCCACGGTGTATCCACTGCGTATTACCTGACCAAGTTGGGAATTAAGGACATCGCCGTCCTTGATAAAGGCTACTTGGGCGGCGGCGCCAGTGCCCGTACCACGGCCATCATCCGGGCCAATTACATAACAGCCGAAGGCATACCATTCTTCAGCGAAAGTTTAAAGCTCTACGAGGGCCTGGCCACGGAGTTGAATTTCAACCTATTGTTCAACCAGATGGGCAGGCTAGATTTAGGACACACCGACGCTGCGGTGTACGGTTTGCGGATGCGCGCAGGATTCAACCGACTCTTGGGCGTGGACAGCCGCATGGTGGGCCCAAAGGAGGTCAAGGACCTAGTGCCCCCCATAGACCTTCGAGAGGGCAGGCCGTTCCCTATCCTTGGGGCCCTTTATCATCCGCCCTGCGGCGTGGTCCGTCACGATGCTGTAGTCTGGGGATTCGCCCGAGGAGCGAACAATGGCGGTGTGGAACTGCACCCATTTACCGAAGTTACCGGAATAGACCGCACCAACGGCCGGGTCAGCGGTGTGGAAACTTCGCGTGGTTTCGTGCAAGCCGACATCGTGCTAAGCGCCACCGCCGGATGGAGCTCAACCATCGCGGCCATGGTGGATCTGGAACTCCCGCTAACCACCCACCCGCTGGAAGTTATGGTAACGGAGCCGCTAAAGCCGTTCTTGCACAAAACTATTTCGTCCGCCAATCTCCACGCCTACGTTTACCAGACCGACCGCGGTGAAGTGGTCATCGGAGGGGGTGTGGACCCCTACCAGTCTTACAGCCAGCACTCGTCGCTGCGTCCCATTGAAGAATTGGCAGCCCACACGCTAGAAATGTTCCCGTGCATGGGTCAGGTGAAAGTCCTGCGCCAATGGTCGGGATTGTGCGACATGTCGCCAGACTACGCTCCAATCATGGGCACCGTACAAGGGTTGGACGGATTTGTGCTCTCCTGCGGCTGGGGTAGTTGGGGGTTCAAGGCTGCGCCGGCAGCGGGGAAAAGTATTGCCCACCTCATCTCCACTGGAGAAACTCCTGACCTGATCAAGCCTTTCGCTCTATCTAGGTTCCATACTGGACGATTGGTCAATGAACGGGCCGCCGCCCCAGCCGCTGCCATTCACTGACACCAAACGTCATACACATCGGAATGCCGGAGGCGCTCCTCACCAAATTCATTGGTCTCCGGAGACCATTCTTTTGCTTTCCTGATACTGAAGGAGGGAGCGGATACAGCGGTCTGATGCTATGATTGCAGATACGCGGAAGATTTGACTTCTACCTTGATACCGCTTGGTGTCTCCAGGTCATATGCCGCCCAATCATTGCGTACCGCTGGCTCTGAACCGATTGCCCTCGCTACTATGAATTCAGCAAGGGCTCCACGGTTCGTATTGCCGACGATATCGGAATATGCCCAACTCCAGTAGTCGAGGATATCGGCTACTGCTAACGGAGAACCTTCAGCCTTTTTGAAAGTCTCAGCACCACCTAGCCTCTTGGTGTTGAAGACTCCGTTGATGAGCTCGTTGATGTTTTCTGACATGGCGACGACCAACGTGTCTAGATAATCGTATGGATATAGGCAATATACCAAGGATAACGACGTACTGTGTAAAATAATGGTTATGGATTAAGCTACTGTGTCGGAAATATCGTGACGACTCGAATCGATAACCAACCCGGTGGCCCTTTATTCACGTCCCGAGGTAATCTCTACGCCTTCTCGACCGCCACCGGTGCCTGGTATCTACGCATGGTTCTTCAAGGATATTCCCGGGAACATATCTGTAACTGCGTCACCAAGGATTCTCTGACCCTCTTATACGTCGGCATATCGCCAGATAAGATAGCCGAACCAAACAGCCGCCAGAACCTGCGGAGAAGGATTAGGACATACTTCCAGGGTAACGCTGAAGGGTCTACATTGAGGCGTTCACTTGGCGTCCTGTTGGCAGGGGAAAGTAGGTATCCTCTCCGTAGAGTAGGAAATGGCAAACGTATGACACCTACTCACAGCGGGGAACAATGGCTAGACGATTGGATGACAGAGAACGCCTTTGTTTGTTGGTTGGAGCACCAAGCACCTTGGGAGTTCGAAGATGAGCTACTAGGTAGCCCGTCTTTGCCGTTAAACATCAAAGGTAATAGAGACCACCCGTTTGCCAGAGTACTGGCTGAAGCGCGTATTCAGGCCATCAAGAGTGTCCGAGAATGGCCGATAGCGCTAGAGAGTAATCAACGCCGAAAATCAGTAGAGTAGCCACACCATGACCACTGCCAACTACCAAAGAAACAACCTAAGCCCTTGGAAGCCAGGCCAATCTGGCAACCCTAGTGGCAGGCCCAGAGGCACCAGAGATCTTGCTGGCTATGTGCTCGAGACCACAGATGGTGGTAAGGAGCTTGTAGATTCCCTGGTGTCCCTAGCTAGAGGCATCATGCCTAACGTAGCAGTACAAGGGGGCTCCAGGCCGAGGAAGGATCAGCAGGTGCGGCCGGCTGACCAATTGAAGGCTATAGAGATGCTGCTGGAGCGCGGCTTCGGCAGGTCGCCACAGCAGATAGACATAGCCCACAGTGTCACTGACAGGCCAGTGGCGCACTTGTCCGATGAGACGTTGGATGCGCTGGTGGAGAATGGCAGGCAGCTTGAGAAAGGCAGTGGTGTGGTGGTTGATGAGGACGGACTGGTGATTACGGAGTCTCTTGAGTGAAGATAACAGGCGTTGCTCTCTTAATCGCAGTTGTCACATCATTCTTATTTGTTGTTGCCTGTGTGGGTGGGCAAGACGGAGGTGCTCCAGCCGTTACTGTTACAGAAATAGCGCCTACAGATACCCCAACACCAACTAATACTCTAGAACCTACTTCCACACTCAATTCCGTTTCCACTCGATCATCTACACCGCCTCCCATATCGATGGTTCTGGAAGCTGTGTCGCCTGAACTTCTCAGGTGTGTTCGCAAAGTTTTGGGAGATGAGCAGTTTGACGCCATCATCAGCGGCCTCCAAGATGCAGTTGCCCAACAGTTAGTAATAGTTCTTCCCTGCATAATGCAATACCCCGAAGAATCTAATGCGCTCATGGGAATGTTTGGCCTTGATTTAGGGACGATCATGTCAGCTAACAGTCCTACTCCCGATGCTACCAGCCAACCCAAGCCATATATACAGGTTCCCACGGCTACTCCTGTACCCGCTGTTACCTCAGTGCCAACCAGTACACCTCTCCCAGTACCAACCGCTACACCATACCCAACACCTACACTAACACCTGCGCCTACAGCCACACCTGAGCCAGTTACTATAGCCTCAGAAATCACGGGCTTCACCCTAGAATCGTTTACGATTGAGATTGGCAGCACCGTCAAGTGGATACAATCTTCGACTGCGCCGCACAGCGTCACTTCTGGTACAACGGACGATTACTATAGTTATCCTGACGGTAAATGGGACAGCGGGACACTTAAGAACGGAGAATCGTTTAGCGTGGGATTTGATGAGGTGGGTGTTTTCCGGTATTTCTGTAATATCCATCCTGGGTCTATGACGGGGGTGATCACGGTTGTAAAGAATTAGGCAACGGGTTATCAGAAGCATTAGGCTCGTGAGGTTTGCCGACCAAATCGGAGTAACCCGGTAGCATTGGATAGTTCTCGATCCCTATGTCTACCAATCAAGGTCCTCATACGGCGGTTGGCCGTTCAGCAACCTTGAAACGCTGGACCTGGTGGTGGATACTCCGGCCTCTTCAAGCGACCTGACTATCCGCCGGCACCCACAGCCCACAGTGATACAAAAAGGAGATTTCTATGGGAACCAATCAAGCGGTCGTCGTCGACCAAAAGGCCCCTGGCAAACTCGTCATCCATGATATTGAAATGCCGCAGCCTTTGCCCGCTGAGGCATTGGTGCGTGTGGCAGCCATTTCCCTCAACCGTGGTGAAACGCGCCGATCCACCCAAGCGGAGGATGGCTGGCGTCCAGGATGGGACCTCGCTGGTGTGGTGGAACAGGCTGCTGCAGATGGCTCAGGTCCTCACACGGGTGGGCGTGTCGTGGGCTTCCTGCCCGGTGGTGCCTGGGCGCAACATGTGGCGGTTCCCAGCGATGCACTTGCATCCCTGCCTGACTCCGTCACCTTCGCCCAGGCGGCCACGCTACCTGTCGCTGGCCTGACTGCCCTTTACGCGCTGGCTAAACGGGGGCAGCTGCTTGGTCGTCGTGTGCTCATTACCGGCGCTACCGGCGGAGTAGGCGATTTTGCGATCCAACTAGCACGGTTGTCCGGCGCCCATGTGGTCGCTTCGGTACGCCGTGCCGACCAAGTCCTTGAGGTGCAGCAAGCTGGGGCAGATGAGGTCGTCATCGGTGACGACCTCACGGCTTTCACAGCGCGTGGGCCCTACGACCTGGTAGTGGAATCTCTGGGTGGGACGGCCCTAGCGGCAGCGTTAGGGTCGTTGGCCAAGGATGGTGTCTGTGTGTCACTGGGTATCTCAGCCGCCGATGAATCGACCTTTGATGTCCGCAAGTTTTTCGGGACGGGCCGCACCACGCTGTATGGTTTCATCCTCTTCGATGAATTGCATACCGAACCCGCCGCGGTCGGATTGGCACGTCTCGCCGGACTAATTGCTACGGGCAAACTCACCCCTAGGATCAGCGTTGAAGCGCCGTGGACGCAAATCGCAGATGTGGCGGGTCAACTTCTGGACCGTAGCTTTCCGGGAAAAGCAGTTCTCCATGTTGTCAACCACTGAATA
>FAXA01000344.1_pt1 | contig 14431 bp, 12 predicted proteins | sample 734441 | NCBI WGS metagenome assembly FAXA01 (sample SAMEA3597868, study PRJEB11362) | hydrothermal vent metagenome | biome: marine hydrothermal vent biome; feature: marine hydrothermal vent; material: ocean water | place: Atlantic Ocean | collected 2010-09-19/2010-10-04
TGGACGCTGCATACCGCAAATCGATTCAATTGGGACAAGGCTAGAGGGGTTATAGGTTGGCCAGTCTGATCAACACGATACTAACCCTTTTCACAATTGCGATTTTCGCCCGGGTTATCCTTTCCTTCATCATCCCATTGAGTGGCGCCAGACCGCATCCTATAGTCGTCAGCATCAACACGATGGTGAACCAAGTTACCGAGCCGATCCTCGGGCCGATCAGGCGGAACCTGCCAAGTTTCGGCGGATTCGACTTCAGTCCCATGGCCGTTTTGATCGTCATATGGCTACTGCGTGAAGTTGTGGTATCCAGGATCTAAACCTTGCCCGGCAGCCTCTGCATCACAATTGCCACCAACCCTTGACCAAATATTACCCGGTTCATAAAATGAGCGCACATTCGACCTAACTAGACCGGATTCGTATCACGAAGTACCAAGATTCTGACACCACTAGGGCGTGTATCTTCGTTGTGATGGCTGTCACAACCGCCGTTTTCTTGGAAGTAGGCCCTAGATTGCTGCGCATGGGGCTGCTTACCGTGAGCACCTCCATACTGGTGATCATCACCGCTGCGTCGTTGCCGGTGAGCCTGGGTGCGCTGGCCGTGATCTTGATGATAGTGACCTCGTTGGCGTTCCTGCTCAGCCCGGCTATGTTGGAATCGAAGATTGAGAGCCGGTGGCTTAAAGCAGAGTCATTTAGTGATCTGTCGGAAGGATGGCCTCCGGATGAAGGGTTTTCTTCTTCCTGATTAACGGCTTTTCATTAACCCTCTTCGCAGCGGTCTTTCCCAGGAACTATCTCAGCGCGGGACGTGATGTATTGGATGACCAACTGAATAAAGACGTGGCTTTGATGCGCCAGGTGTTGGATCAAGACCTGGCGGTCAATCAGCCACGTATGCCGGCGCAACCTCTTTTAGTGGCCATGTGCGGGTTGCCGGGGACAGGCAAGTCCTACTTCGCCGCCAGATTGACCGAGCAGGTACCATTGTTGATCTTGGAGACCGACCGCCTGCGAAAGGTGCTCGTGGAGCACCCTAAGTACACCACTGGGGAGCACCGCCGGGTATTCAATTCCTGCTACCACCTTATCCAGTACTATCTCATCAATGGCTACAGCGTCCTATTCGACGCTACCAATCTAAACGAAGAGTTCCGGATTTATCTATACGACATAGCAGATGCCACCGGCGCGCCCCTTGCGGTGGTGCACGCCACTGCCCCACAAAAAACGGTCCGCCAACGCCTAAAGCAGCGCAAAGCCGATCGGCACTCCAACACCTATTCCGATGCCGGATGGCTTATCTACACCCGCCTGGCGCCCGTAGAAGAACCGGTTGAGAGGGAACACTACGCGCTGGACACCTCAAAGGACATCGGCCCGGTGCTGGCGAAAGTGGTCGATTGGGCCAGGTCGAACGGCCAGATCAAATTAGACTAATAACAGGTAGATAACCTTGATGACTACGACTAAACCGCAGGCAGCTAAAGCCAAGAGATCCACCAAAGCCTCCAAGGTCAAAGGACTGGAGATCGATGTCCAGTCGGCTGACATCACCAAGATCGACACCCCGGCTTTGGTGGTGAACCTTTTTCGCGGGGTCAAGAAACCCGCCGGAGCAACCGGCGCGGTGGACAAGGCCCTGGGTGGGTTGATTACCCAGTTGATTGAAGACGGGGAGATCAAAGGCAGCGCTGGTGAGACCACACTGATTCACACCCTGGGAAAGATCAAGCCCAGCCGGGTGCTGGTGGCCGGACTGGGCCCCCAGGACAAATTTGACGCCCAGGTAGTCCGCCGGGTGTCGGCGGAAGTAGTCCGCTTCTTGAGGCGCAAGGGCATATCCAGTGCCGCCACCACGGCACATGGAACGGGAATCGGCGGCCTTGACCCGCAACTGTCAGGGCAGACCATCGCAGAAGGCGCCCACCTAGGTCTCTACAAGTTCGGCGTCTATCTGACGAAGAGCGGCGAATCCACCAACGAATTCGAGAAACTGACCGTGGTGGAATTGGATAAAGACCGCGCCAAGTCCATCGAGGTTGGGGTCAAACTGGGCTGCACCATTGCCCAGGCGTCCATAACAGCCCGCAACATGGTCAATGAACCGGCCAACCACATGACCCCGTCCCGTATGGCCGAAGCTGCCCAGAAAGTAGCCACAAACCAGGGTCTCCGAATTGAGATTATGGACAATGCCCAGATAAAGAAGATGGGCATGGGTGCGTTCATGGGCGTCGCCCAGGGCACTGACGAGCCGGCCAAGCTCATCGTCCTCCGGTATGACGGGGACCCCTCTAATCCCGAGAATAACCTGGGCCTCATCGGCAAGGGAATTACCTTCGATACCGGCGGTATCTCCCTGAAACCACCCGGCGGTATGGAAGCCATGAAGGGCGACATGGCCGGCGGTGCGTCGGTCATTGCAGCCATGGAAATCATTGGGCAGACCAAGCCCAAGATCAACGTCCTAGCCGTGATCGCGGCTACCGAGAACATGCCAGGCGCGTCTGCACAGCGGCCTGGAGACGTGGTACGGGCCATGAACGGCAAGACCATCGAGGTGATCAACACCGACGCCGAAGGCCGCCTGGTGCTGGCCGATGCTCTGTGCTACGCCCGTAAACAGGGAATCACCCGCTTGGTCGATGTGGCGACCCTGACCGGGGCCATGGTGACTACCCTGGGCAAAGCCTGCACCGGAATGATGGGCAATGACGACACTCTCGTCCAACAGACCATCGACGCCGGTAAAAAGACCGGCGAGAAATTCTGGGAACTCCCCATGTTTGACGAATACAAAGACCTGATCAAGAGCGACGTAGCCGACATGAAGAACAGCGGTGGACGGCAGGCCGGTTCCATCAGCGCCGCCCTGTTGTTGGCCGAGTTTGTGGACGGCGCAGCCTGGGTACACCTGGACATCGCCGGGACCTCGACCTCGGACAAAGTGTCGGGCTATCTGGTGAAAGGGGCTTCGGGGGTGCCCGTCCGCACCTTGGCCCAATTGGCGTCCGACCTGGCCGATGCGGGCGCGGCTAAGAAGTCTAAAAGCAAAGCGAAAGCCAAGTAAGGGAGATTGTCGTGACCAGTTCCTATGACACAATTGGCCGCCCAGTAGGCCGTGCAGAGGGTCCGGCTAAGGTAACCGGCCAGGCTATGTTTCCCGCCGACGTGAACCTGCCTGGCACCCTGGTGGGCAAATGTTTGCGCAGTCCGTTTCCCTACGCCAAGATCGTATCCATCGACCCAAACTCGGTTGCCGCTGCCCGGCAGGTGCCCGGAGTGCACGCCGTGTTGACCACCGACGATATCCCGTCCCATCTGGTGGGCCGAATGCTTAGGGACATGCCAATCCTGGCCCGCGATGTGGTCCGGTTTGCCGGGCAGAAAGTGGTGGCTGTCGCCGCCGAAAACGACGACATCGCCGAAGAAGCTCTGAACCTGATTCAGATCGAGTACGAAGAGATGGAGCCGATTCTCGACCCATCGGATTCCATCAAGACTGGCGCGCCCGTGCTCCATCCAGATTTCGCCGACTATGCAGGCACGCCCGACGGCGCTCGAGCCTACCCCAACGCGGCGGGACACGGCTCATGGAGCCACGGCGATGTCGAGCAGGGCTTCGCCGAGGCCGATCTCATATTGGAGCATTCTTTCAAGACCAACCACCAACACCAAGCCTACATCGAGCCCCACGCCTCGGTGGTCTTTTTGGACGACACCGGCCGGGTGCAGGCCTGGGTGAACAGCAAGATGCCCTTCCAGGTGCGCCAGCAGTTATCGGAAGGCATCGACATGCCCACCGGGCAGATACGGGTCAACCCCACCACCATCGGCGGGGATTTCGGCGGCAAGGGTGGCTTCATGGACACGCATCTGGGTTTCTGGCTCTCCAAGGCTACCGGTCGCCCGGTGCGCATGACCATGACCTACATCGAAGAGTTGATGGCCGGAAACCCTCGGCATCCAGCAGTCATGACATTCAAGACCGGCGTTAAGAAAGACGGCACCATCACCGCCCGACAGGCTCACCTGGTCTACGACAGTGGCGGCTACGCGGCCTTCAAACCCCAGCGCGGCGTGACCTACGGTCAGCGTTGCCTGGGTCCCTACAAGATTCCTCATGGGCAAATCGATTCCTACGTGGTCTATACCAATCAGGTACCCTGCGGCAGTATGCGGGCTCCGGGCGACCCTCAGTCCATCTTCGCGGCAGAGGTCCAGATGGATCTTATCGCACGAGAGTTGGGCATGGACCCCTTGGAGTTCCGGCAGAAGAACCTGGTCCAGGACGGCGATGCGTCCCCCCTTGGTCACCGATGGCAAAACATCATGGGCATGCGCACCCTGGACGCCGCCGTGAAAGAAGCCGGCTATCAAGACGCCAAGCCTCAGACACATGGCAAGCTCACCGGGCGGGGCATGGCCCTCTGCGAGAGGCACGTCGGGGCTGGAAGTTCGACCGTCAAGATATCGATTGACTCTGATGGCGTTGTTACTCTCTACACTGCCCTGCCCGACACCGGCTCCGGATTTTACACCGTGCTGCGGCAGATATTGGGCCAGGAACTGGGCGTGGCCTACGACGAGATTGAGCTGGAGAACTGGAGCACTGACGACGTTGAATTCGAGACTGGAGTTGGTGGCAGCCGGGTCACTCATGTGGCTGGCCAGGCTGTCTACCGCGCTGCCCAGGAACTGAAGCAGCAGATGGTTACCATGGCCGCCGACCTGTTCGGTTGGCCGGAGGACGATACCGGTTTCTCCCAAGGCCAGGTAACCGCGCCTGGACAGACATCGGTTAATCTGGGCGACCTGGTATCTCGTTCCGGCGGTCTGGTGGAGACCGTGCACACCTATGACTCGGAGCGTGACGAAGACATCACGGTCTTCTGCGTCCAGATCGCTGAAGTAGAAGTCGACATAGAGACCGGGCAAGTGCAACTGACTAAATTCACCTCCGCCCATGACGTTGGGACCATCCTGAACCCAATGGGACACCAAAGCCAGATCGACGGCACCGTGATGCAGGGCATCGGGTATGCCTTGACCGAAGACTTGCAGTACGACGACGGTCATGTGACCACCCTCTCGATGGGCGAGTACAAGATACCCACCATGCCCGATATGCCGGAGCTACGCACCGTGCTGGTGCAGAGCGAAAGCGGCGGCCCCACTCCCTACGGCGGCAAGTCCATCGGCGAGCAGGGCATCAGTTCCGTGGCGCCGGCCATCGTCAACGCCATCCTGGACGCCACCGGAGTAGCCATGATGGAGATACCCGTCAGTTCGGAGAAGTTGTTCCGCGCCATGCAAATTCAGAAGTAAGTGAGGAGGGTTGGGATCATTTGACTAAAGAAGGCCGGACGCTTGGTGTATAATTCCCCCTAGCTACGGGCAGACCGCGAAAAACAGGACCCCAAACAGGCACGGAGGAAGACGATCATGGCGAGAATAGAATCTCTGGGACACGTTGGGATCTACGCCGAAGACCTGATGAAGATGCGCGATTTCTACAGCCGCGTCTTGGGCCTCACAATCTCGGACGAGGACTTGGAAGAGCGCGGCATGACTTTCTTCACCGCTGACAAGGAACGCGAGCACCACGAGTTCGTGCTGATGAAGGGCCGTGTCACCCGTGATGACGCCAAGGTCATCCAGCAGATTTCCTTCATCGTCCCATCATTGGACGACCTGAGGGAGTTCAAGGCCCGTCTCGAGGTAGAGCCGGATGTGAAGATCGAGCGCATCGTCAGCCACGGCATCGCCTTCGGCATGTACTTCTTCGACCCCGAAGGCAACCGCATCGAGCTCTATGTCCGGACGCCCTACAAGGTCCCCCAGCCGATGGGAGACCCGATCGACATCATGGCTTCCACCGACGACGAGCTTGAAGCCATTGCAAAGGCGCGTATCCCCGCTTAGTTTCTTTCAGGAAATTCTGATGCCCAGGTCAAAGGCCGAAAGGTGCTCCGCTTTCGTAGAAACTAGCGAGCTTCCCTCTCGGCCTTTTTGTTTAGAAACTCACTCAGAACAACAATGAGCAGCGCCAACACAGCACGCTACGAAGACCTTCCCCGCAGTTACCACATATTCAAGTGGCGGATACTGCTTGCTTTCGCCGGCTTCTACCTGTTCCTCTACCTGGGCCGTTTCAACTTCTGGCCCGTGGCCCCCTTGGTCAAGGAAGACCTGGCTCTCAGCAACTTTGAGATCGGTCTGGTAAACGCCCTGCTCCTCTGGGGTTTCGGCCTTGGCGACTTGGTCCACGGCCGGCTGGCCGAGACCTACGGCCTGCGCCTGTGGGTGCTGGTTGGCGCAATCCTCACCACCGTTTTCAACATTATCACCAGCTTTGCCACCTCGGCGGTGACCATGGCCATACCGTGGGGCATCGCTGGGTTCGTTAACGCCGCCTGTTGGGCCCCGGGAATCAGCATGGTGTCCCAGTGGTGGCCCCGTCGGCACCGGGGCTTGGCCATGGGCATCGTGGGCACGGCGTCTGGGGGAGCCATGGTGATGATGTGGTGGGTCTCGGGCTACGTGGGGGCGGAGTGGGGCTGGCGAGCGGCCTTCCGCTATCCCCCGTTGATAATCGCCGTGCTTGGCATCGCCTTCTACTTCCTCGCCAGGGACCGGCCCTCCGACGTTGACCTGCCCGAATACGTGGAGGAAGACGAGGTCTCAGCCGCTCCCGAATCTTTGGACCCAGAGCGTTTCAAGGGCTTTGGTCCCTATAAAGAACTGTTGTCCAACCCCAGGTTCCTGATGGCCAGCCACGTGAAGGGACTGGAGAATGTGGTCCGCTATGGTCTGACCACCTGGGTGCCCATCTATTATTTCGAAGAGGGCGGACTGTCCATCGAGTCCACCATTCTGCTAACGATCTTGCTGCCCATTGGCTACCTAATCGCCCCGCCGGTCGCTGGAATCATCTCGGACCGTTATCTGGGCAGCCGCCGCCGCCCCATGGTTATCTTTTCCTGCACCGCCAGCGCCTTGGTGCTGGTGGCCATCGCCCTGGCCCCGCCGGTAAACGTTACTTTGGGCGCTATATTGCTGCTGATCGGTGGACTGTCCATGGGCATGTCCTTAATAACCACGATGGCTGTGGACATCGCGGGGCGGCATATGTCCGGGACCGCTTCGGGCCTACTGGACGCCCATGGGTATGCCTACGCTGGGGCCCAGGCCCTGATCTTCGCCGCCGTGCTGGACATGGCCGGCAGCCCCTGGCCGATAGTCTTCTTGGCTATGGCGGCCACAAGGTTGGTCTCGGGGATTATGATCTCCCGCGTCAACGTCTGAAGAGCCCCGCAGGGTCCAACGGTAGCGTCTACGTTTCAGATTCCCACAAATACGCCATCCAGAAGTTCACCACTTCTCACGACTTGCCGTGAAGTCGTGCACGACTTTTCACGACGGTTTTCCAGTAGTTGAGCGAATGAGATTTCATCGGAAATCGGCAAATTCAACTTTGCCGAGCAGCATCGATTAGCCAGATAAGTCAAAATCGATGGTTGACGTCACCAAACGCGATAGACTATATTCCCCATCACCATATACGAATCACAGAAGAATCAATTAAAATATTGATATCTCTTATATGGATATAAAGTAAATATCTTAGCGGGAACTTTTTCGCATCGGTAAACAGGTAATCTAATCGATTACTAAAAATTGGTTCATGATGCCGAAGGGCGACTACAGGATCTTAGCCGTTTTGAAGTTCGGAGGTTCGGAGATTATGTTCGATCGGTTCAAAAAGCCTGGTTTCATTCTATTTTCGTCCTTGATGCTGTCGCTACTGTTTCTAGTAGCGTGCGGATCGTCGGCAACGGAGGCACCTCAAGCAGCTGCGCCGAAAGCTGCTGCGCCGAAAGCTGAGTCGAAAGCGCCAGTTAAAGTAGCAGGAGTTACGATGGCAGCGCCTACTGCTACACCGGCGGCGGCTAAGGCGCCGGCAGCCAAGGTCAAGCCCGCAGGCACCCTCACAGCGGGCCAAAAGGAATTGGGAACGTTCCAAGGGCACCCCTCATTGGCCGTTAACCCTGCCCTTTTCGTTCAGCAGACGGCTCCCATCAGCGAAGGGCTAGTGACCATCAACATCAACAAAGAGGTTGAAGGCTGGCTAGCCGAGTCCTGGAGCATCTCAGAGGATTTCAAGACCTGGACTTTCAACCTCAGAAAGGGGGTTGAGTTCCACAAGGGCTACGGCGAGATGACCGCCGCAGATGTGATCTATTCCTACCAGGAAGGATGGGGTCTCAATAAATTGCATGCCAGGACCCCAGACTTCAAAGGCTTCTGGACGGCTGAAGGTGGCAGTGTCACCCAGGTCGACGACTATACAATTGATGTCCATACTGGCATAGCATTATCAGAATTGGTGACATTAGAGAACTGGTTGGCAAAAACTCCTTCCGGCTCCTCCAACTGGGTAGTGAGCAAAGCGCAGTCTGATGAAATCGGTGTTGAAGCAGCCAACCGTGACATCGCCGGCACTGGGCCCTGGTCGATGGAAGAGCACCGTGAAAACGAGTTCTGGCGCATGGCGGCAGTTGAAGACCATTGGGACCAGACGCCGGCGTTCGCGGAGCTGATCTTCCGAGAGATTCCGGAGGAGTCGTCACGTATCGCCGGATTTCAGACCGGCACGCTGGACACATTCCTGATGGCCTTCGACTCCATCCCAGAGATCGAAAAAGTGGAAGGGGCGAAGTTGTTATCGGTGTCCAACGCCATCGACTACGCCATCAACTTATACGGAGGCTACTATACCGAAGCCTCTAAACCCGACACCGAAAACCGGTCGTCCTACGATCCTGAAGTCCCATGGATCTCCAGCGATTGGCGTACAGACTCCCCAGAGTGGGAGAACGCCCGCAAGATACGGGAAGCCCTGGGGCTCGCGGTCGACCGGGATACCATCATCGAGACCCTGCTTAGAGGGTTTGCCGACCCGATCAAACTCTGGTTCTGGGGCAACCACGGATCGCAGATCGATGGCGACTGGGAATACAACCCAGAACGTGCCAAGCAGCTTCTCTCCGAGGCCGGCTACCCCAACGGTTTCGACATCACGCTCACACCATCGTTACGCGGCGCTCCCGCTGAAGTGGAGGCGTGCGGTGCGATAGCGCAGATGTGGGGCGACGTAGGGCTAAACGTAAAATTGCAGAGTCTCCCCTATTCCACCCTGCGGCCCACAATGGTCGCCCGCACATACCAGGGGGCCACCTGCCACGCCGCTGGCGCCCGAATCGTAACGGTCGGAGCTCAGAATCTGATCACCGAGAACGCAGCCTGGAATGCTGGCGCGAGCCACCCTTGGATGGAAGACATCATGCCCAGGATCAGCTCGGCCGTAGACCCGGTGGACTTGGTGCGACTGGAATCGGAGTTGGGCAATTGGCTCTTCAACAATGCACTCACCTACATTGGGCTCTACAGCGTTGGCGCTGTATGGCCGGTGGGTCCGCGCATCGAGGAATGGAAGGCCGATATTAAATTCACGGACCTCAGAAACATCAACGGGTATGAGTACATCAAGCACCGGTAGGACCATAGCAAGTAGGGCCGAGAAGCCCTAGGACGGCGACAACCTCCAAGCCGGACGCATTTCTGACGATGTGCGTCCGGCTTGGACATTCACCTCTGTGCCGACCAGATATCGACGGCCTTCGATTGGAGATGTAAGGATATGCAGAAGTTCTTGATGCGCCGCTTCTTAGTAGCCATCGTTACTGTTATCGTCGTCTCACTGGTGATCTTCATCATGAGCAGGGCCGCCGGTGATCCTCGCGCCCTCCTGCTTGATGACTACTCTACCATGGAGGACTGGGACCGACTGGGGGAGGCCCTGGGACTGGACAAGCCCTATTACCAGCAGTACGGGATATTCATCAGAGACGCATTACGGGGAGAATTCGGTGAGTCGATCCAACAGGGGCGGCCCGCCATGCACATCGTGCTGGAACATCTTCCCGCCACTCTTCAGCTAGCAACGGCCTCGTTCGCGCTATCTCTGCTGATCGGCGTTCCGCTGGGTATCATATCGGCGGTCAAGAGAGGCAGCCTTGTCGACCAGTTCGGAAGGGCCGTGGCCCTCGTCGGTCAATCGGCGCCGCCTTTCTGGCTGGGAATAATGCTGATGTTCTTCTTCTCAGTTCACCTTGGCTGGGTACCACCGTTCGGTCGTGAAGACCCACGAGGCGTAATTCTCCCAGCCATCACGCTAGGCTGGTTCTATGCGGCTGCCAACTTGAGGTTGATTCGCTCGGCGATGCTAGATGTGCTGGACTCCGAGTACATCAAATTGGCACGCGCCAAAGGAGTGCCCAGCAGAACTATCATCCTTAAGCACGCCTTGCGAAACGCCGTTATACCGGCGTTGACCTTTGCGGGCGTTACTCTTGGGGCACTGGTTACTGGCTCCCTGGTTACGGAGACTGTGTTCGCCTGGCCCGGACTCGGCAAGCTTGCCGTGGACGCTTTGTTCGGCCTTGATTATGCCCTCCTCCAGGCGGTAGTCATCGTATTCACTCTCTTGTACGTGACCGCGTCCTTCCTGGTAGACGTCCTATACGCGGCGATAGACCCACGTATTCGTTACACATAAGGTCCAGGAGCGTAGAACGGATGGCATCCCAAGAAACCACAGATATCCTCGCACCCCGAGAGCCACGACTCATCAGCTTGCCAGGTATCTGGCGCGCATTACGCGTATGGCCCATCGTGCCGGTCTTTCTGCTCTCCCTGGTGCTTGTTTCGGGCATTGCAGCGCCCTGGGTCGCTCCCCACGACCCAGACCGGGGCAACCTGAGGGAGCGTAATCTGCCGCCCTTCTGGTCCGGCCCTGGAACCGCGCTAAAAACAGTTGCAGACAGCGTCGCCTTGGAAGAACAAGGAAGGTTGATAACCCTGAGGAAAGCCCAGGAGATTGACCCGCAAGCCGCCGTAGGCGATACGGTAGAAGTTGAGATTTCGGGTGGCGGCAGCACCAAATACCTGCTGGGCACCGACCAGTTGGGCAGGGACCTATTGTCCCGAGTGATCTACGGCGCCCGCATATCTCTGGTAGTGGCTGTGGTGACCTTGGGTGTCGGCGGTACCATCGGGGTGAGCCTAGGACTGGTCGCCGGTTGGTACGGAGGCTGGATAGACGAACTGATCATGCGGTTCGTCGATGTCATGCTCTCTCTGCCTCTGATCTTGGTTGCCTTGGTCCTTGTGGTGACCCTGGGTCAGTCCTTCTCGATCATAGTAACCGTGCTTTGCCTTTTTATTTGGCCGCGTTTCGCCCGTCAGATCCGTGGCGAAGTGTTGCAGCTAAAGACACAAGACTATGTGGCGTTGGCCAAGGTGTCCGGGGCCTCGACACTGAGGATACTCTTCGTCCATATCTTCCCAGGTACCATCAACACTCTTATCGTAGTGGCCACGCTGCAGATCGGTATTGTTATCCTTCTGGAATCTGTGTTGAGCTTCCTGGGGGCTGGTGTCCCCCCGCCCACCGCGGCTTGGGGTTCCATGGTATCGGATGGACGTGACCGGCTAGCCGGATTCTGGTGGATCTCCACCTTCCCTGGTTTGGCGATAATGCTCACCGTGATGTCGCTGAACCTATTCGGCGACTGGCTACGGGACAAGCTGGACCCAAGGCTCCGCCAGGTCCTATAACGTTCAACTGGGCGATAGGCCCATGGCCTGCAACCCGTTCTTGGGCGGGTCTTCGTCGGCGTTGTGTCCGCATATCCCAACAACACCTGAAACTAGCGACTGTTCGGCTTTGTTAGGGAAGCACCAAGTTTCTTTTCGTATACAGTCATCAGCTACGAACAATGAGTAACAAGGCTGATTCGCGCTAGGCCTCAGAGATCCACTCCACCACACGTTCCGCAATCATCAGAACGGTCGCGTGGGCGCCCCCGGAGCGGGGAACCCTCGGCATGATCGACGCATCAACCACCCAAAGGCCAACTATCCCTTTGACCCGGCAGTGCTGGTCGACCACAGTCATCGGGTCTGAAACAGGCCCCATCTTGCAGGTACCAGACACGTGCCTGGCGGTGCCCACCGTCTGACGCAACCAGAGGTCCAATGCATCGTCGTTGTTCAAGATGTCTTCCGTGGGACTGATCCGGTAGTCGGCTACGTCGTTATACGCATTGGATTCCAGTAGCCGGGCCGCCATCCGGATCCCTTCTCTGACCCTCCGGATATCGTTTGGATGCTGGAGATACTGGTAGTTGAAGGACGGTTGCACCAGTGGGTCGGCAGAAGCCAGCCTGACTTGTCCTGAGCCGTCGGGCAAGCCGAGTGTGCATGATATCCGCGCCGCTTGGTCGGGCGAGACGTCGCCGGTGTTGTATTTGGTCCGCAGTCCTGGCACCCGCTCTGAGCGTTCATCAACGACCGTGTTGGTCCTGAGCACCATGTCGTTCGCTTCGCTGGAGCCTTCCGAGGTGTAATGCAAACTGAAGTGCACCGTATCTTCGTCGCCCTTCATCGACGCGCCATCCTTAACCTTGTATGAGATATGGGCGCTCAAGTGGTTCCACAGGCTCTGTCCCACGCCGGGGAGCTCATGGACCTGGTCTATGCCATATTGCTTAAGCTGTTCCACGGGTCCGATGCCCGACAGCATGAGCAGATGAGGCGATTTTATGGCACCGGCGCTCAACACCACGCGGTCGGCTTCGATGTTGAAAATTTCGCCGCCGCTTTCGGCTTCCACCCCAACGGCTTTCCGGTCTTCGATCAATATCTTCCGTACGGCAACGCTGCCTCGCACGGTGAGATTGAGACGGTGCCGCATCGGGTTGAGATAGGTCATAGCGGCGCTCATCCTGATGCCGTCTATGTTGTTCGAAGGAGACACGCCGACGCCGGCAGGGTTGGCGCCATTGGTGTCGTCAGAGGTACCGAACCCGTCTTCCAGGCAAGCTGCGTGAAACGCCTTTTGTATGTCGGGGGTAGAACCTGAATGGCGGCGTCTAACTGGCATGGGACCGTTGGTTCCGTGAAAGTCGTCTTGTATGTCCAGGTCGGTTTCTGATTTTCTGAAGAACGGCAGGACCTTCGTATAGGACCATTCATCATTCCCCAGAGCAGACCAGGAGTCAAAATCTTCTGGAAGTCCCCTCTGCATCGCCTGACCGTTTATGGAAGACCCCCCTCCGATCACCCGGCCTTGGGCCACGTGAATCTCACCTTGCTCCTCGGTGATCGTTGCCCGCAAGGCCCAGTTGTGTTCCGAGTCTTGGCCCTCAGCGTATCTCGTGCCTCCAAACTTAATCTCATCCGGCAGGTTGGCGGGGTCCGGGTAATCCGGCCCTGCTTCTAGCAAAAGCACTGAGGTTTCTGCGTTTTCGGCCAATCTGCTGGCCAAGACTGATCCGGCGGCTCCGCCGCCGACGATTACAACATCGTACTTCATGGTTCCTCCCTAACTAAATAATGCTGGGACACGGAAGCGCCCGTGGCCTCATATCCTGACGAGCCGCAGGGTCCGCTAAGCTTTGGCCGGAGCTTGCAGCATAGGCCATAGCTTGTGGGCGCTCTTGCCCATGATCCATTCGCGGTCGTCGTTCGAGAGCCAGGGCAGGGCCGTTTGACCGAGCTTCACTTGCCCGATGTAACCGCCATCGCGGGACGATGGGAAGTTGGACCCCCACATGACCCGCTGCGGCGTGAACGCCCTAATCACTTGCTTGAATAGGTCTTTATCAGCGGCGCTCAAGTCAGCGTATGGCCCCAAGCTTGTGCTGGAGATGCGCAGGTGCGCGTTGGGTAGCTTGGCCATCTCTTCCAGCGCCGCCGTCATGGCAGGCTTGTCATCGGACCCACTCCAACCGGCGAAATGGTCTGGTGCGAAGAGAACGCTGGGATGGCGGGCGCCGATATTCCGCATCCGGTTGACCTTGTCCGGCTGGCCGCCTCCGCCGATGGATATGGGGACGCCGAGGGCTTCCGCCCGCTCCCAGATCGCGTCGCAACTGGGATCGTCTGGCTCAGCTTGGCTCTGAAGGCGCACGCCGTTCATGCCGTGCTCGTTGACCCAATAAGAGAGCTTTTCCGCGGCATCGGAGGCAGCCGGATCCAAGATACCAACCGAGACTGTGCGCGGGGAATAAAGCTTGGCGCTGTCGCATTGGTATATGTTGTCCAGACCGTAAGTAGCATTAGGTTGCACTAGAGTGGCGCATTCCACGCCTGCGTCATCCATCTCTTTGATCAGGTCTTCGACGTCGTTGCTGACCTCGGTGGACCAGCCTCGCGCGCCGGGATCGAGCGGGTGCTTGGCCTTGTTGCTGCTAACTACATGGGTGTGGGTGTCAATAATCATGGGTGGTCTCCTCGTGGGATTGCACCGCCCAGCCTACCACACGGCTATTGATGATGAAACTGAGCTTTTAGT
>FAXA01000152.1_pt1 | contig 12161 bp, 10 predicted proteins | sample 734441 | NCBI WGS metagenome assembly FAXA01 (sample SAMEA3597868, study PRJEB11362) | hydrothermal vent metagenome | biome: marine hydrothermal vent biome; feature: marine hydrothermal vent; material: ocean water | place: Atlantic Ocean | collected 2010-09-19/2010-10-04
GCGCCGAGCTGGAGCGATTCTACAACATCCCATTACCCTGTTGATTTGACGGCAGGTTTAGGGTGATGGTGGATATGCTTGACAAAGCACCTTCTTTGTTATCGCTGCAGTTACAATACTTGCAAATACAACTAATATGGTTTTGCATGTACATTTTAGCCCCGGTATTACGGGCCAGTGATATACAGAATTATTCGGCGGCTAGAACGCCTGGAGACAAGATGAAGACACGTGGGATAAACCACATCGCAATGGTAACCAACGACATGGAGAAAACCGTCCGCTTTTATCGGGACATCATGGGTTTCCCTTTGGTCGCGGCCATCGGTGGCAATCCCAACGGCCTCCGAGCCAGGCACTATTTCTTCGAGACCGGTCCCAACTCGACCATTGCATTCTTCGAGTGGGCGGGCGCCGAGGATTTCCACAAACCGGCGGGACTGGAAGCGGCCGGCCGGATCCAATTCGACCACGTTTCGTTCGACGTTGAGACGGAGGACGAGTTACTTGATCTGCAGACACGTTTGAACGACGCCGGCCAGGAAGTGACGACCGTCATTGACCATAATTTCATCCATTCCATCTATTTCCACGACTTCAGCGGCATCGCCCTAGAGGCTTCTGTCTGGATCACCAATCCCACAGGGAAGGCCCCCGACCACTCCAACAAAAACATATTCAACGACCCCAATCCGGTACCAGCGCTGCAGGAAGAGATGGACCAAGCCCGCCTAGTCGAGTCCAACGGCTAAAGTCTAGCTAACACTTTTCCGACCGCTAAATGTTGAGTTAAGGGGATGGCCTGTCAGCGATCCCCTTTTCGCGTTCAAACCCCGGATCGGAGATATTTTCAGGATATGCAGCAGAAACCAGACCTGGTAGTCCTCAATACTGAAGCGCTAACCATGGACGCCTCCCAGCCCCAGGCGCAGGCGGTGGCGGTGGCTAAGGAGCGCATCTTAGCCGTGGGCAGCGACGAAGAGATAAAAGGACTAGCCGGTCCGGACACCGAGATCATCGACGGCCAGGGCCTAACTCTGCTGCCGGGATTCATCGACTCCCACATACATTTGCTATCGTTGGCCCGGACCACCCAGGAACTGGATTGCCGGCCCGACAAAGCCTCATCGGTCACTGCGATAGCCCATCGGGTCTTTGAGTGGGCTCGCATCGTGCCGCCTGGCGAGTGGGTGCGCTGTTTCGGCTACGACGACCTGGCATTGGACGAGCGCCGGCACCCCACCCGGCACGACTTGGACAAGATCTCGCCCCGCCACCCGGTACGCCTGGACCATCGCTCGGGGCACGCGACCGTGCTGAACAGTGTGGGACTGCAGATGGCGGGCATCAACGCCGAAACGCCGGACCCTGTTGAGGGTGTGATCGATAGGGACGCCAACAGTGAACCCACCGGGGTGCTACTTGAGATGTCTGCTTTCCTATCGGAAAGGGTGGACATGAGGCGGAGCCGGAACAGGATTCGGCAGGGTGTTACGGCGGCCAACCGGCTGCTGCTGAGCTTCGGCATCACTTCAGTCCAAGACGCCGGACCGGAGAACGGGCTGGAGCGTTGGCAGGCTTTTCGGGACTTAGCCGATTCCGAGACTCTGCAATCGAGAATCACGATGATGGCCGGCGCTGGACGCCGAACGGACTTGATCTCTGATGGGTTAGTCTGGGGTTCAGGAGACCACCAACTGCGCCTCGGCCACGTCAAGATCATGCTGACCATGACCACCGGCGCGCTCCACCCCAGCCTGAAAGAACTTCAAGAGATCGCCTTAGATGCCTGCCGGTCCGGCTTTCCCGTCGCCATCCACTGCGTCGAGCAAGAAGCGGTGGCTGCCGCAGCCCAGGTGATCGCGGATCTGCCGCCTTTGCCTGCGGGAGTCCCTCCCCACCGCATCGAGCACTGCTCCGAATGTCCTCCGGACGTTCTGGATTCCGTACACCGCAGCGGCGCCGCGGTGGCCACTCAACCAGGTTTTATTCACTGGAACGGACCAAGCTACCGCGAGAACGTCGAAGCCTCGATGCAGCCTCATTTGTATCCCATAGGTACGATAGAATCTGCCGGAATTAAGATTGCCTTAGGGTCGGATGCTCCGGTCATTAGTCCCGATCCGTGGCCCGCCATCCACAGCGCCGTCACCCGTCTGCACTACGGAGGCCGGCAACTTCCCGGTGCGGGCACGGTCAGCATCGAAACGGCCCTGCGAATGTATACGCTATCGGGCGCGGAACTTGAGGGCACAGTGCCGGACAAAGGTTCGATAACGCCAAGGAAGCTGGCCGACCTCGTTTTGGTGGACAGAGATCCAGTTTCGACAAACTCTGGCGAGTTGAAAGACATCAAGGCGAAGATGACGATAATTGGGGGGGCAGTGGTCTGGGAAGGTCGGTAGGGAAGATGGTCAACGCCTAGACCGACGCTCTCAACCACGCCTGAGCCTTCGTGGCTCAAAACAGCTGGCAGAGGGAACCGCATTACACCATCAATCACCGAGATGTCTTTGTGGCAACCACCGGCGGCAGACACTTTCACCAGGACTTCGTTCCCTTTGGGATCTGCCAACTCGATGTCTTCGACTTCCAACCGCCCGCCCAATTCGTACAGGACCGCGGCCTTTACCTTCATGCTGGGCTCCTTCTTAACGCAAATCCAGACCCAAATAACACGAAACGAAAGTATTTACGATCGCGTAGCCAACCCCAGCAAACCCGGCGGTGCTTAACGGCGGCGGGCTGTGATGTAGTCGGCCAAGTCTAGCAAAGATTGTTTGGAGGGGCAGTCTGGGAGGTTCTGGAGGGTCTGGCAGGCCTTGTGGCTGTAATCTTGGACCACCTGCTCACAGTCGGGGAGGATTGTCGAGTCGTTGATCACTTCAACAACCTTATTCAGCTTGGTATCATTTTCCCGGTCTTGGAACAGCGATTGGACCAGGTCGTCGTTGGGATAACGCTCCATCAGCATGATCGTAGGCAGGGTCAGTACGCCGTTCAGCAGATCGCTGCCCACCGGCTTTCCCAGGTTCGACGGGTCGCCTTGGAAATCCAGCAGGTCGTCGCGCACTTGGAACGCCATGCCGATGTTGTAGCCGTAGTCGCGCAATGCTTCGACCTCGTTCTCGGGCGCTTCACCCAGAACGGCGCCCGACTCGCTGGCGGTGCAGAACAGCGACGCCGTCTTGCGGTAGATGCGGTCTTGGTATATATCCCTGGCCTGAGAGGCGTCGAAGGATGTGTAATACTCCATCAACTGCCCGCTAGCCAGTTCCATGATCGTCTCGGAAAACCGGCGGATCACCCGAATGTTGTTGGTGTCGCAGACAAAGGTGGCCGAGGTGGCGAAGACATAGTCACCGAAGAGCACCGCCACATGGGGGCTCCAGGTGTTGCTGACGGTCGCCCGGCCGCGGCGCAGTGGCGAGTTGTCCACTGTGTCGTCATGGATCAGGGTGGCCAGGTGCAGAAGTTCCACGGCGCTGGCCATGATGATGGGACGTTCCTCGTCGTGGGGGTGAAACTGGGCTGCCAACAAAGTTATGGCCGGACGGACCCGTTTGCCGCCGCCGTCGGTCACGTATTGCAGCAGCGGTTGGACTGGAGAAATCTCCGCTTCCGCCAGGCTGCGAAGTCTGTCATCTACTCTGGCCAGTCCGTCTCGGACCGGAGAGTAGATGGATGCTGTGCGTTCGTCTAGGCCGTGGAGCATATTATTCTTCGGAGGCCCCGATACCAAGTTTCTGGACCTCTTCTTCGATCAATTCGGAATCCAGCTTAGTATACAGCGGCGAGGGCTGACGCAGGTCTGCGCCGGCCTTGATGCCCCCAACGATGGTATCGAAGTCCCAAGCGCCTTCTTCGATGGGGCCGTCGAATCCCAGAAATTCGTGGACTTTCTGGGAGCTGAAGGGCATGAAGGGATAGAGGATGGTCTTCAGGCAGTTGATCGCCTGCATGGCCACGGTCAGGCTGGCGCCCGCTTGGTCCCGGTCTTCTTTGATGGACTTCCAAGGGGCCTTGGTGTCCAGGTAGCGGTTCGCTTCCTGGGCCAGACCGAATGCCTGGGTCACGGCCGCCTTGAATCGGCAGTTATAGAGACTTTCGTCCACTGATTCCATGGTCTCCCGGGCGGCGCGCAGCAAGCCTTCGTCGACCTCATCCAGCGACTGGATGCCGGGGACCTTGCCGTCGAAGTTCCGGTAGGTGAATGAGAGAACCCGGTTGACCAGGTTACCGTAGGTCGCCACCAATTCTTCGTTGTTGCGACGGACGAATTCGGACCAGGAGAAATCTGAGTCTCCCGACTCGGGCATGTTGATCGACAGCAGGTATCGTAGGGGGTCGGGGTCGTATCTCTCAAGGTAGTCGGGCAACCAGACGGCCCAGTTCTGGCTGGTGGAGAATTTCCGGTTCTCCAGACTCAGGAACTCGTTGGCGGGAACGTCGTAGGGCAGGTTCAGACCTTTGTCGTAGGCCATGATGATCGCCGGCCAGATGATGCTGTGGAAGGGGATGTTGTCCTTACCGATGAAGTAGTAGCTCTTGGTGGCGGGGTTTTTCCAGAAGTCTTCCCAGATTCCGCCGTGCTGATCGGCCCACTCGACGGCCGCCGACAGGTAGCCGATGACCGCTTCGAACCAAACGTAGATGCGTTTGGAGTCATAGCCGTCTAACGGCAGGGGCACTCCCCAGGAGAGGTCCCGGGAGATTGCCCGATCTTTGAGACCGCCAAGGAGAAACTGGCGGGTGAAGTTCTTGACATTGTTACGCCAGTGGTCCTGCTTCTCCACCCACTCCAAGAGGGGTTTCTCGAAGGCCGACAATTTCAGGAAGAAGTGCTCCGATTCGCGGAACTCAGGCGTCGCCCCGCAAATGGCGCAGCGGGGATCGATCAGTTCTTGGGGATCAAGAGTCTGGCCGCAGTTATCACATTGGTCGCCCCTGGCGCGGGTGTGTCCGCAGTGGGGGCAGGTGCCTTCCACATAGCGGTCGGGCAGGTAGCGGTCGCACTGGGCGCAGTAGGCCAGCAGCATGTTGTCGGTATAGATGTAGCCCTTGTCGTGCAGCGACTTAAATACGTCGTGGACCACTTTCTCGTGGTTCTCGGTATTGGTGGTGGTGAACAGGTCGAAGGTAATGCCCAGTTTCTGCCAGGACTCCAGGAACATGGCGTGGTAACGCTCGACGACTTCCTGGGGGGTGATGCCTTCCTGGTCAGCCCGGATGGTGATGGGAGTGCCGTGGGTGTCGCTGCCGGAGACCATCAGGACATCGTTGCCCTTCATGCGATGGTAACGGGCGAAGATGTCGGCGCTAAGGTAGCAGCCGGCGATATGACCTAGATGAAGTGGACCGTTGGCATAGGGCCAAGCAACAGCCACAAAGATACGTTCGGGCAAGGGGAAATAACTCGTTACGATTTACGGATTTAGTGGGGATATTCTATCATTGGGCGAGAGGGGAGTCCAAAGGTGGGAAGTCTACGTTTAGTCTCCGCATTATGTCTGTTTGACAAGCCCCTACCCCACTGATACGATTCTTAGGTTAAAATATTACGAAATCCGCTAGGAACGGGAGTAGTAAGGATACCCTGCCTGAGAGAGCCGGTGTTTGGTGTAAATCCGGTGGCAGTAGGGTCCCGAACTCGCCCGGGAGCGGCCCGCCTGAAATACCAGTAAGGCGCGGCGGTTGACACCGATATAAAGTCTTCGAGTGGCCAGTGGAGTAATGGACGCCGGCCAGAAGAAGGGTGGTACCACGGGAAACATAAGCCCGTCCCTTCCAGTGGGATGGGCTTTTTTATTGGAATTTTCTAGGTGGACCTAAGGCGAACAATATGGAACTAACCGGCGCTGAAATAGTCTGCGAAAGCCTTCTGAGAGAGGGCGCCGATGTGTGCTTTGGACTGCCCGGCGGAGCAGTGCTTCCTTTATATGGGGCCCTCTCCAGCTACCCGGCCATCCGCCACATCTTGGTGCGCCACGAGCAGGCCGCCGTCATGGCCGCTGACGGCTACGCCCGCGCCACCGGCAAGGTCGGCGTCTGTATCGCCACGTCTGGCCCCGGCGCCACCAACCTGGTTACCGGCATCGCCTCCGCCCAGATGGACTCGGTCCCCCTGGTGGCGATCACCGGACAAGTGCCAAGGCCCGCCATCGGCACCGACGCATTCCAGGAAACAGACGTTACCGGCGTGACCCTGCCGATAACTAAACACAACATGCTGGTCATGGACGTTAAAGATGTGGCCCAGGCCATCCATGACGCGTTCCACATCGCCCGCACCGGGCGCCCCGGCCCCGTTTTGGTGGACATTCCCAGGGACGTATTGCTGGGCGAGAAGACGGAATTTATGTGGCCCACCGAAACCAAGCTGCCCGGTTACAAAACCCCGGGCGAGGCGCCGGATGACCAGGTCGCCGCCGCAGCCGAACTGATCAATAAGGCCCAGAAGCCACTGATCATGTCGGGCCACGGTGTGCTGATTTCACACGCCTACAGGCTGATGACCGAACTGGCGGAGAAGGCCCAGATCCCGGTGATAACCACGTTGTTGGGCATCAGCGCCATACCATCCGACCACGAACTGAACCTTGGCATGTCAGGCATGCACGGGATGGCTTACAACAACTTGGCCATTGACGAGGCCGACTTGATCATCGGCTTGGGTATGCGGTTCGACGACCGGGTGACCGGCCGGATATCGGCTTTCGCTCCCAATGCCAAGTTCCTCCATATAGACATCGACGCTTCAGAAATCGATAAAAACGTCAAGACCACCGTGGGCGTGGTCGGCGACCTGAATGCGGTCCTGGGTCAATTGCTGCCCAAAATCGAGCCCAACGTCCATATCGACTGGCGCCGGCGCATCGACCAACTGAAGGTCGAGCACCCGTCGCATCTCGTCAGGAAGTCCGATGAACTCTTGCCCCAGTATGTGCTCAAACGGTTGACTGAGGTCACCCAGGGCCGGGGCATCGTGGTCACCGGCGTGGGCATGCACCAGATGTGGGCCGCGCAGCACTGCAAGTTCAGCGAGCCCAACACCTTTATCACTTCGGGCGGCCTGGGCACCATGGGATTCGAGGTCCCCGCCGCGCTAGGCGCGCAAATAGGGCGTCCCGATACCACCGTTTGGTCGGTCTGCGGCGACGGGGGATTTCAGATGACCATGTGCGACATCGCCACCGCCGTGGAGAACCACGCCGAAGTCAAATTCGCGATCTTGAACAACAACTCCCTTGGCCTGGTCCATCAACTGCAGGAACTCTTCTTCGAGAAGGATTATGTGGCCAGCGAGTACTCGGCAAATCCCGACTTCGTTAAGATTGCCGATGCCTACGGCATCCGAGGTATCCGCGTCACCAAACAGGAAGATGTTGTCGATGCAGTCCAGCAGGCTATGGAGACCGCCGGGCCGGTCATCGTCGATTTCATCGTGAAGGAAGACGAGGGACTCTTCCCGTTCATCCCCAACGGGCAATCGGTCAAAGAGATGCTGGAAGAACCGGCGTTCGAAGAGATTGCCTGATGACCCAAGCTAACCAAACCGAACAACATACTTTGGTCGCCCTGGTGGAAGACAAACCGGGCGTTCTGACCAAGGTTGCCAGTATGTTCCGCCGCCGGGGATTCAACATCGCCAGCCTGGCCGTGGGCAACAGTGAGCAACCTGGCCTATCCCGAATGACTTTCGTAGTCAACGGCGATGAATACACTGTGGGCCAAGTGGTCAAGCAAATGGACAAATTGATTGACGTAATAGAGGTGGCAGACATCACCAGCGAACCCATCGTCACCCGTGAATTAGCCTTGGTCAAGGTCAACACCAACCAGATGACCCGTGGCGAGATCATCCAGATCGTGAACTTATTCCGGGCCAACATCATCGACGTCGGCAGCGATTCGATGGTCATCGAAATCACCGGAGAATCGGACAAGATTAACGCCCTGCAAAACCTGCTGACGCCCTTCGGCATCCTCGAGATGCTGCGGACCGGGCTGGTGGCCATGGTGCGGGGTCAAGCCAACGGTATGTCCAACGGGAACGGTGACCATTCAGGACAGGCCAACGGCGTCAGCCACTCTTAAAGATTCAGCACAATAAGACGAATAACAGGGAGGGATGAAACAAACATGGTAGACGTTTATTACGACAAGGATGCAGACATAAAATTTCTTGAGGGCAAGACAATCGGAATGGTTGGTTACGGCAGCCAGGGCCACGCCCATGCCCTCAACCTCAAAGACAACGGCCAAGATGTGGTTGTTGGACTCTACCCAGAGAGCAAGAGCCGGGCTGTGGCAGAAGCCGCAGGCCTGCGGGTGGCAGATGTACCCCAGGTAGCCAAAGAGGCCGACGTCCTGATGATGGTCATTCCCGACCACATCCAAGGCCGGATCTACCGCGACCAGATCGAGCCGAACCTTAGGCCGGGCAGCGCCTTCATGGTGGCCCACGGCTTCAGCATCCACTACAAAGAGATCGTGCTTCCGGAAACCATCGACGTGATGATGGTTGCCCCTAAGGCCCCCGGACACCGGATGCGCGAATTATTCACCGAGGGCGTTGGGGTGCCCAGCCTTTTGGCGGTGCATCAAGACGCCACCGGAAACGCCAAAGACATCGGCTTGGCCTACGCCAAGGGTGTCGGCAGCACCGGCGCCGGCGTGCTGATGACCACCATCAAAGATGAGACTGAGAGCGACCTTTTCGGCGAGCAAACTATCCTCTGTGGTGGCGTGACTGCACTGGTCAAGGCAGCCTTCGACACATTGGTAGAGGGTGGTTATCCCCAGGAGATCGCATTTTTCGAGTGCCTGCACGAACTGAAGATGATCGTCGACCTGATGTACCAGGGCGGGTTCAACTATATGCGCTATTCTGTCAGCGACACCGCTGAGTACGGCGACTTGACCCGCGGCCCACGGATCATCGACGAGCACGTTCGCGAAAATATGCGCCAGGTCTTGAAAGAGATCCAGGACGGCACTTTCGCCAAGGAGTGGATCGCCGAGAACGACGAAGGCCGCCCGCGGTTCACGCCCCTTAGGGAAGCGGCCCAACACAGTCAGATCGAGGACATCGGCAAAGAACTTCGCGCCATGATGCCCTGGATGGACCCCAAATAATCAAGCAATCCCTCGTCTTATTAAAGGACCAGAATATTCGGCAGAACGGAGCAATATCATGACGATCTTGGAGGCGTTGAGTGTAGTCAATCATCGCCCGCTGGTCCTGGCAGGACTGGCGGCGGTTGACTACGTGGCCCTGGCGATCCTTTCTGAAGGCCGCAGTTAGCGGCAACGGCAGCCCAAATTTCAAAACAGAAAGGGAATAGGTAATAGAAATGGCTAAAGAAAGAGTATTGCTCTTGGACACAACCCTCCGCGACGGCGAGCAGTCGGCCGGCATCGGCATGACTGGCATCGAGAAGATGGAGATCGCCCGCCAACTACAAAAGATGCAAGTGGACATCATCGAAGCCGGGTTCGCCGCCAGCTCACCCGGCGATTTTGAGGCGGTGTCCGCCATCGCAAAAGAGGTCGAAGGTCCCATCATCGCCTCCCTGGCCCGAGCCGTTGCCAACGACGTGGACCAAGCCGCCAAGGCCGTGGAACACTCGAAGCGGCCCCGCATCCACGTGTTCCTTTCATCATCGGAGATTCACCAGATGCACCAACTGCGCAAGAATCGCGAAGATGTTCTGGAGATGGCCATAACGAGCGTTGAGCGGGCCAAGGGCTACTGCGACGATGTAGAATTCTCGCCCATGGACGCAACGCGAACCAACCCTGAGTACCTGTTCCACATGCTGGAAGAGGTCATCAAGGTCGGCGCCACCACCATAAATATCGCCGACACCGTTGGCTACGCCATCCCATCAGCCACCGGCTTCGGTCAACTGCTCAAAGACGTACAGGCCAATGTTAAGGGCATAGAAAACGTCACACTTAGCGTCCATTGTCACAACGACCTGGGCTTGGCCGTGGCCAACAGCCTGATCGCTGTGGAGTTCGGCGCCCGCCAGGTGGAGGGCTGCATCAACGGCATCGGCGAACGGGCCGGCAATGCCTCCATCGAAGAGATCATCATGGGTTTGGACACCCGCAAGGACCACTTCGGGATCGAGATTAACGCAGACACCACCCAGATCTACGGCGCCAGCCGGATGGTCAGCCGCATCACCGGCATGGCCGTCCAGTCCAACAAGGCCATCGTCGGAGAGAATGCTTTCAGACACGCATCGGGAATCCACCAAGACGGCGTGCTGAAGAATCGCTCCACCTACGAAGTGATGCAGCCGGAGCGCGTGGGCGTTCCTGGCAACACTCTGGTGCTGGGCAAGCTCAGCGGCCGGGCCGGGCTGCAGTCCCGGTTGGAAGACTTGGGCTACACCCTCTCCAGAGAAGACTTGGCCAAGGTATTCGAGTCCTTCAAAGACCTGGCTGACAAGAAGCGTGAGGTCACCGACCGCGACTTGGAGATTCTAATGGACGAAGAGAAGCGGACGTCCACCGAGCCAATCAGCTACACCTTGGACCATGTGCAGTTCACCGGCGGTGATCAGGGCATCCCCACCGCCACCGTCAAACTCATCGGCCCAGACGGCAAATCCATCACCGACGCCTGCACCGGCAACGGCCCCGTGGACGCGGTCTGCAACGCCATCGACCGGGCCATCGGCACCGAGTCCAAGCTGGTGGACTTCAATGTCCAGGCGGTAACCGAAGGGATCGACTCTCAAGGCACCGTTACAATCCGAATCGAGAAGGACGGCCGCACCTACACCGGCCGGGGCGCCGACACCGACATCATCGTTGCCAGCGCCAAGGCCTATCTGAGCGCGGTCAACCGCCAACTGGCCTCCGACGAGGAGTCCAACGTCCCAGCGCTGGGCAGCACGCCCGACTAAATCTGACGGTACCAGACCCAAAACAACGGCCCAAACACGTAGGGGCACGGCGTTGCCATGCCCCTACGTGTTCGGTGTCCGTGTTTCTTTACAACGACCGCTCCGGCCACACAGGGTCGTGGTGGCCCAAAGGCACTGAGGTTCTAACCCAGCGCGGTGGGGTCTCGGAGAGGCTCAGCACTGGTCCCAGGTGCCCGAGCTTGCCCATGGGTGTGTCGCTGACCGTGGACCACGAGGCGATTTCTTCAGGGGTGAATTCCGCCGAGATGTTCTTGAGGTTCGCTTCCGGAATCTCACCTTGGCTGACCAGCCAACGTCCAACCTGGGCCAATGAGATTCGAACCAGCCAACTCCCGCCCTCGTGCACCCGGCGGTTCAAGGCCACCATTCCGCCAAATGCCATCAGGTAGCCCGTTAAATAGTCGATCGCCGACACCGGGTAGAACTGCGGCCCCGGAGTTGCGCCAGGGAACAGGCCTCCTTGACGGTTGGTGATTCCGCTTACCGTCTGCACCACGGTGTCGAAACCCCGGCGCGACGCCCAGGGCCCCATATGGCTAAAAGCACACAGCGAAATATAAACGATGCCGGGCCTCAGTTCCGCCAGCTCCTTGCTATCCGACCTCAGCTTGCTCAGGTCTCTCCTGTCCACGAGGGTTTTGTGTGCAGGAAGGGACGCCTCAAGTGAGTAGTGCAGCGGTGGAGAAATTGTCCACTTCTCGTCCGTGTCGTTGTACGAAACACGATTTGGACCATTTCCCATGTGGCTATTCATGAGTCTGCTCATGAGGCCACCAATTTGCTTCGGATTCAAGTCCAGGTCGTCTCCCACAGAAGCGTGCCTATTTTGGTTGAAGATGCGCGACAGCAAGGGGCTGGTCAAGCACAGGGGAGCGGTGGTGCAGGGTGCTTTTCACTTACTGTCTGTGATATGCCTGGACCTTCGCCAGGATCTCCTTGACTGTCAGGCCGTCGTGGCCACTATCTGCGTCCGCCGACGTCGCCCAGAGCATGAAATACTCATGGGCTGGTTGTGTTCCTCGACCAGTCGTTAGAGTTGTCTGCCCGGGGCTGAAGAGCGTGCTGGTGCAGCTGTTGCTCATGCTCCTGCGCCTAGTAAGCGGCATTCCCAATCCATCTTCGGCCATGGCTCAAACGAGGCCGTGCACCAACACAGGAAGTGTAGGTTTCTTGCGGCACTGAGGGCAAGGAAGCCGCCAAATCTTCCCCGATTTGATA